>Ga0207670_10000023_pt1 | contig 145527 bp, 151 predicted proteins | sample KBSS23HmetaG_FD_184339 | JGI IMG/M metagenome (GOLD analysis project Ga0207670, IMG submission 184339) | Switchgrass rhizosphere microbial communities from Kellogg Biological Station, Michigan, USA - KBS S2-3H metaG (SPAdes) (version 2) | ecosystem: Host-associated > Plants > Roots >...
GGGTCGCGATTCCGAATTCGGATCCGTCTCCTCCAACTGTGGTCTGGCAGACGTACAACATGTCGACGAAGGAGAGTGGACAGATCGTGAAAGATGGTCAGTCTCTTGATGTACCAGCCGATGAACAATACGTGGTGACATTGGCTGTTGAAGATCTCAATAGTGGCGTGAGGGATGTCACCTTGAATGGCAACGTCCAATATACGTGCGAGCAGGGAAGCCAGGTCGAGAACAAGAAATTACCTCTTGAACCCCAGGAAACGAAGCCTACGCCAGACCAAGAAAATAAAGTGCCCATTACCGCATCACTAGTCTATGCAGTGGAATTTGGCAAGATGGGGTGTAAAGAAAACTGGACATTTGGTGGGGGAAAACTGTCTTTAGTCGGCAAAGCACATAATTTCGTTGGCGGGGCGGAGATGAAGACACTGCACATTAATTTGAAGAAACAACTCTCAAGGTAATTAAGACCATGCCTCCTATAGGGACCCGCCAGTGAAACAGGGCTACCGGTTGATCATTGTCGATAAGGACGGTGCACTAGTCTCTGAGTTTCAACTGACGGAAAACGCCCTGGCTCAGCCGGAGGCCTTTGTCGGGGCGCTCAAACAATCGATCGAGGATGTTGAAGAGGAAGAGTCCTGATATAAAAAGACCGTTGTTTGGCCTGTCTGGTCGGTCTGGTTCATCCGGTTTATTTAGTTTCCTTGGTTTGTCTAGTTTGATGGTTGAACGAAACTAACCAGATGAACAAAACAAACCAGATAAACAGATCAACCTTTCCGGCAGTCAGGTGCGCGGTCGATTAGGGTTCGGTTTTTAGAGATAGTCCCCTCCAATATGCCTGTCGCATTGACGATTCCAGCATGCATTAGATGCTTGACTCCCGTACCCATTGCGCCCAGAGTGACAGGGCGAGGTATGAAGCTCGCTGACTGTCCTATCTCTTGCGCTTCCTGATCTTTCCTGGCGTGACCGATTCTCCAGTCTCCTCCGTTTCGATGTCAGAGTTTCTCCGAACGGCTGTATGCCTTGTGTCATGGTCTGCTGATGTTGGCGGCCAGGACGCCGGCCATGCTCCAGAGGACTATTCGACCCACGCTCTCATTCCATAGAAAGGAGTGAGCCATGCTCTAATATGCACTGATGTTCCTTGTGGTCGGTGTAATTGCCGGCGCCCTGAATCTTGCCGGGGTGTCTGCGGTTGCGGTTCAGATTTCGTGGATTCTGTTCCTGATAGGGATCGTGTTGGTCGCGATCCATGTGATCACAGGACGATCGGACCGGATTGCATGACCGGAAACTGTCAGGATGTCAACAGCGTCACGGCGTGATGATCTGATGCCACGGTGAAGCTGAGGTATCGATGCTGTACATAGGAAGAAGATGCGATGAATGCTGAACAACTCAAGGGGAAATGGAGTCATTTCAAAGGTGATTTGAAACAGAAGTGGGACAAGTTTACCGATGATGATTTGAAGCAGATCGAAGGCAACTACGAGAAATGTATCGGCAAAGTTCAGGAACGGTATGCCGGGAAAAAGGCGAACTGATGAAGTGGGCGGACGCATGGCATGAGAAGCCTGCCGCGCCGAAAGCCGTGGAGAAGAAGCCCCGCTGAGTGGCTTCCACTCGCGAAAGACGTTGGACGAAACACTTTTACATTTCGGTTAAGGAGAAGACCATGAACACACGCTATATCCTGACACTCTGCACAGCTTTGGTTATCTGTGGGGCACTTATCACAGGATCGGCATACGCGGTCAGCAAGGCCGACGAGAAGACGCCGATCAATGACACATGGATGACGGCGAAGACCAAGATTGCGCTGTTTGCCGATGCCCGGGTCAAGGGGAGCGAGATCACTGTCGAGACCTCACAGGGCTCGATGATAATCCGTGGCAAGGTTGATTCTGACGAGGCGAAACAGGCGGCGGAAGGGATCGCCAAAGGAATCGACGGCGTCAAGACGGTGAAGAACGAGCTCCAAGTCGTCGCCCCTGCCAAACGCGAGGCGATTGATGACAAAGATGCGTCAATTACGACCAGGGTCAATGCACAGATCGCGAAAGACACCTATCTGAAGGGTGCGGGTATCCATACCCAGACCAATGCTGGCGTGGTTTCGCTGACCGGCGAAGTTTCGAGTCTGATGGCCAGCGCCCAGGCGTCTTGGACTGTCTGGCAGGTTCCCGGCGTGAAGTCGGTGAAGAACGATCTGACGGTGAAGGAAAAATCCTAAGATCTGATACTCACGAAGCGAGAGATTTACGTCCGTCGATATCCGACCATCGTGGTGTCGACGGACGATGAGGAATGGCCGTGGCTTTGGAGTTACTGTTTTCCCATATGGCCGGTGCCCCTGTGCTCGACTCTCGCATTTCGAAGCTCGGAAATATGTTTCTTGGCTGGAAAGAATGCCCGGTAATCGTCAACTAAAGGAGCGAATATGAAGATATATAGTGGGTGGGGAAGTATGAAGGTGAGAAACAAACGAGCACGGGCAACTCGGAAACCAAAAATCCGATGGGAGATCCTGGGCCTTCAAGATCCTCTTCGTGCTAGTCTGACGACCTCAATGGAAGACATTCGTCAGCAAGTATCGAGCCTGGCAAGATGTGGGCTCGAGCAGAGTACTCGCTCCTGCGCGGCTGAACGAAACGCCAAAGCCACCGACCAGGCTCCTGACTCAAGTAACAAGCGTCGCCGGGGAGCGACAGATTCGTCGCGGTCATGATACGGGACAGGGTCTTGGCCGGCGCTTTCTCGCCGTCTCATTTTGCAAGGGTCAATTTACTCGGCACGGATTTGGCCTGGCTTCACTGGGACCCACAATCACGTATGTTTCAGCAAGTTCTAAGAATCATTGGCTTTGATTCAAATTGTCGAAGCAATGTTAATCGTCCTCTTTTGTCTTCTAATCATAATAGGATCCCATAGGCAGCCATAGCTCTATTTATTGATAAAGGTAACTACGTGGAGGTGAAGAAAAGAACCATGCTATGCTCGAACATTGAAATGGAAAAGGCCAGGGAGACGCTGGATCCAGAAAAGGCCTTTTAGCAAGTCACGAGAAATGGGCGGGCCAATGCACGCAGGCCGTCACCGCGATTGAATATGAAACCGTGTCTGCGGACATGCAGTGCCCTTCCCGATATAGGCTCCCAAACCAATGAAGGAGAGATGCGATGACACCAGAGGAACAAACCGCGAAGATGAAGAAAGCGATCACCCAGGCCATAAAAGTGATGGGAGATCGCTTTGGTTCGACGGAAACAGATGTTGAGAAAGCGATTGACGAGCTGAAGGCGTCCATGCAGACGGCGCCAGCTGCAGCTGCAGCGGCCCAGCTTCTTCAGAGACAGGCAGCTGTGGCCGCTGGGACGTAGTGGCTATAAACCAGATTATCTCGTTCAATCATGAAGACCATGACGAGTAGATTCCCCGTTCTCGCGCCGACTGAGAGGGTATGGGCGAGTTCGTAGGGAGGACAATCGAGGTCACTCAGGTCGTGGGTCGTGACCAGTATGAGAGGAGAATGTTATGAAAAAGGCTACGCAAGTCTATGTGCTGACGCTGAATGCACCGTCAAGAAACGCGGTTCGCCTCTGGACAGGGGCGAACATCCATTCGTTGCGGCACTGTTCCAGCAAGAAAATTGATCGTACGTTGGCGGAGATGCAGCAGCATGTGGATGATTTGCAGCGCACTATCAGCGTGCAGGCGACAGGCGGATCGTATTCCATCAATCGCTCTCGATAATGTTCCACTGCTGGTGGAACACACTGACTCAGAAAGAAGGCAGCCAGCATGCCGGACAATGCAAGAGATAAGAGGGTTCATGCCGTCGCCAAGTCGGGGACATTCTCTCTGAGGGCGAGGCCATCAAGCCTATGAGTAAGAACGACAAGCGCCTGTATGCGAAACGCGAGCCCAAGTCCTTGCAGCAAGACGTCTAGGGTGAGATGAGGCGTGTTTTTCTGCCGTGACTTCTTTCCCTAAGATTGTGCGAAACGACTATTCAGCTCTCTGCATGTGGTCTTTGACAGGGCAGCGGAGTGTGCTGTGCCGGCAAGCATAGCAGAGGAGCAGCTGGATGACTGAACAAAAGGCTGATGGTAGACCCCGTTGGCGCCTTCCGTCCGACGATTACTGGTCCACTCCCTTTGCCGAATCGTTGTTGCAGCATTTGGATCTGTATCCTGGAGCCTCCATTCTCGACATTGCCTGTGGCAACGGAATTCCGGCTTTCTATCTGGCGGAGCAAGTGGGGCCCACCGGACAGGTCTTGGCTATTGATCTCAGTGGGCGTCAAGTCGAGAGCGCGCGAACGATTCAAGGTGCGCAACTCCCGTGGCTGAGATTCGAGTGCCTGGATATGCGGGCATTGCCTCCGCACCTACCCTGCTTCGACCGTATCACCGGCAATCTTTCCGTTATGTTCTTGCGGCCACACCGCTTCGAGGCAGTCCAGGGATTGGTGGAACATCTCAAATCCGATGGTCAACTGGTGTTGACCTTTCCCTCGCTCGGTACATTCGATTCGCTCTGGCGTCGGATTGATCATGAAATGGCAGAGCATGGTCTCCTGGTGGAACGCCATCGGCTTGAAACCTATCTCGCTGAGCGGCCGTCAGTAGAAGAGGTTCATGGATGGTTAGAGAGGCTCCGACTTACACGTATTGTCGTAACCGAATATCCGTTGAACGTGGCGACTGGCCCCGGCCAAGCGTTTCTATACCATCCACTGCTCAGGAGCGGTTTTCTTGATGACGCCTATGAATGTTTCGATGATCGTGGGTTAGCGAATCAGGTGATGACAAGTGTCGCGAAAGATGTGGAAAGCTTCACGCCACTGATTGCGCAACGGTGCGTATTGTCAGGGTGGAAGTGACAGCAGGAGTCGTGACAAGTGTATCAAGGGTTTGCCTCGGAGTTTTTTCCATATGAGCGTCGCTGAGGTATGAGAACTGAGGATCGAGGTATGAGGGGTAACGAGAAGGGGCGCTCCAAACGAAGCACCCCTTCTGCAGCTAAGGCGTATCGGCGCTTTTTTAGAAGCGACCGCGACCGCCACGATCTCCGCCGCCGCCACCGAAACGACCACCGCCGCCGCCACCGCCAGTGCGGGGTTCTTGTGGCTTGGCCTCGTTGACAGTCAGAGGACGTCCGTCCATCTGTGAGCCGTTCAACGCGGTAATCGCGGCCTTGGCTTCTTCCGGTGTGGACATCTCGACGAAGCCGAAGCCTCGTGATTGCCCGGTAAACTTGTCTGTAATCACACGCGCAGACTCGACGGTGCCATGCGCAGCGAAGAGGGTGGTGAGCTGTGATTCAGTTGCCGCATAGGGCAACCCGCCGACATATAGTTTTGAACCCATGGGGGTTCCTCCTTCTGAAATTGATATTGTCTTAGACTCGAGAACGAATACACGAGGGGAAAGAACGGGCCGAAGACGCGGTGAATGGAGCGGCTTGGGTCGAGCTTCCGATCAGTTTCTCGGTACCAACAATATCGGTGATAGGCCATTTTGTTTGCCGTTTCATGCGAGGCCCTCCGCATCAAACGTGTGCATCCTAGCAGAGGCGCAAGTGAAAAGCTATAGGTCTGGTCCTGGTTGTGTGGCGGGCAGGGTAGACGATTGTAAAGAGGGTGCGAGAATTGAGGCAGTTGTCTGGGGTGAAACCGTCCGGTGACTGTCTATACATCCGTGTTGCCTGTCGGGCCGGGACCGGGCCAAATGAGATAGGGTGGCTTTTTCATTGTCTCAGCTGAATGAGGATAAAGACGTCGGGCATAACTATAGGCATCTTCTTGTGCTATCAAACAGGTAGCTGCGGTAACGTGGTTCGATAAAACTCGAAATGATCCTTGATCATCCGCTGCGATCGTCGCCATGTAGAGAGCACAGGAAAAGTTTCCTTCTTTTACGCAGGCGGTGCTGATCAAAAGGTGTGATCCATCTGGGAAGGTCATGATTGGGTCCAAGTTGGTACGGCTCATATCGTACTCCTTTTCCTGATGCGCAGGGTCTTATACGGCCTGATTTGCGTAGGGGGTCACATAGAGTCTGAGGGGATGTCCTTCCCATTCGGTTCCTGCAAGGGCGGCTACGGCATTTACAGCCTGTTCACCGGACCCCATTTCGACGAACCCGTATCCGGCTGATCTTCCCGTATGTTTGAATCTGACCACGTAAGCTCTGGCGACCAGCCCATAGGAGGTGAATATATCACGTAGCTCACAGTCCGAGACCGTCTCCGGGAGCCCTCCAACATACAGGACACGTTTCCCCATTAGAGAGTCCCTTCGTTTCGTGTCAGGCCACTCGAGTCGATCAAGGTCTTTACTGACTGTCTCCCGGTCGTGCCATTTGCTCGACGTCAAGCGGCACGGAGATGGACTCACGCGCTTTGGCGCGTCTTTTGGGAAGACCTGTACCAGGAGCAGGACGGAAACTAGAGCATCGGTCGCGCGGGATCTAGTGGGAGGGAATGAAGGCGCGAAGGATATTATAGTGATGACTGAGCTTTAACCCATCATAGCAGAGTCTGACTCGAATAGCACTACGTCAGTCATCATGTCAGTTATTCCTGCCCGCAGTGGTAAACTGTACCCTTAGCATTGATCATTGAACTACTTTTCCTTCAAAACAGTTGACGCAGTGCAGGATATGCTGTACTGTGGCCCTGCAGCGTTGCCGTAGTAGTCCGGTGGCACGACTGTATACACCATACCGGGCTTCGCGATCGCATCGCGACCAGGTCCTGTTGGAGTTGATGCCTTTCTGGTTTCTCCCCCTCGGTTCTCTGATCCCGTCTTAATGCGATCACACTGAAAGGATAGTGCATTGGATACGACTGTTCAAACGAGTTTTCATACCATTGGTTTGTCCGAACCGCTCTTACGAGATTTGGCGGCAGCGGGCTTCCTCGTTCCTACTCCAATTCAGGCCCAGGCTGTTCCCCCGGCCCTTGCAGGCCGAGACGTCATCGGTTGCGCGCAAACCGGTACGGGCAAGACAGTGGCATTTGTAATCCCTATGATTGAACGTCTTGCACTTTTGCCAAAAGGCCAACCACAGGCCTTGGTTCTCTCACCAACGCGGGAATTGGCCTTGCAGATTTTTGGCACGATTGAAAAACTTGGTCGTAGTCATGGCATCTCGGCCACAGTGATTGTCGGAGGGAGCGATATGCAGGCCCAGATCAGAGGATTACGCCAGCGGCCGGATATATTAGTTGCCACGCCGGGGCGCTTGCTGGACCATATGTGGAATGGGACGGTCAATTTAGCTCCGATGAAAATTCTCGTGCTCGATGAAGCCGACCGTATGCTCGATATGGGATTTGCTCCCCAGATCAATCAGATTCTTGATGCATTGCCGATTGAGAGGCAGACACTGCTCTTTTCCGCCACGATTCCGGAGGACGTCACCCGCCTGGTTCAGGCGAGCCTGCATGGCGCTGTTCACGTAATGATTGCGCCTCCCTCGACGACGGCGGAGGGTGTCACTCAAATGGTGCGTTATACCACTTCCCAGGAGAAGGCAAAACTGTTGGCGTCGCTGTTGATGGCGGAATGCGGGACTGTCCTGGTATTTGCTCGGACGAAAAGTCGGGTTGATAGGCTTGGCCAGACGCTTGAACAGGCGGGGCACAGTGTCGCGGTCATTCATGGAGACCTGAGTCTGTCTCAGCGCCTCCGCGCCCTCAATGGATTCAAACGAGGACATGTCAGAATCCTCATCGCAACGGATATTGCGGCCCGGGGGATTGATGTGGCGAGTATTGGCCACGTGGTGAATTATGATCTGCCGAATTGTCCGGAGGATTATATACATCGGGTCGGGAGGACAGCCCGGATGAAAATGACCGGGCGAGCCACAAGTTTTGTGACCCCTGAGGAACGTGATCAGCTGCGCGCGATCGAAACATTGTTGGGGCATCCTGTGCCGTTGGCAGAGGGAAGCCCACAACCGAGTGATCGTTCGCATCCGGAAGAGAGGGTTCAACGGCCCAGTCGTGATCGTCATCGGTGGGGGCGTCAAGGCGAAGACCGACGCCAGCATCAGCCGAACCTTATTGGGCCTGAGGGGATCTAGATTTGCAGGGGTGGCTGTAGAACGAGTGGCGGTCAGACGCAGAAAAATGAGTAATAAATGTGGCGACCTAGGGTCTGAAGGAAGTGCATGATTCCACCGGGTTGTAGATCCGGTGTTGCACGCAATTAGAGATCGCTAGTAGAGAGGTTCCTGGGGACCCCACCGGAGCCCTGCCAAATCAGGATCTTCTCCCTCAGCACTAGAGGGACGCGCAGGCTTTTCAGACTTGCGCTGTTCTCGGCGTGCGTCTTTCTCGCGGCGCTGAATTTGCTTGGCTTTCTCGCGATCTCGTTTTGCGATGGTTGTTTTACCTGCTCGTCCGATGATGTCCTCCTTTGTGGTGAGTTGTCTATCGTCTAAGGTTGTGTGGCCTCTAGAATCGCGATGACTCCGTCGCTCCGCGGCGTCTTTTGCCGCTTGAGTCCGAAGCGTCGTTAGTGGTTTTCTCTTCTCGTTCAGCCGTACGCGAACGAGTGCCTTGGCCAAAGCCGCGGCTTGCCATGTTCGACACCTGCCTGCGGATGTCTTCCATTGAAGCCGGCAGGCTGGCATCCAGAGGACCGGGAATGCCGAGAACATCCCATCGGATTTTTGGCTTCCGTGTCGACCGTGCTCGGTTCTTTCGTGTTTTGTCGGCTCGCCACCCAGTGGATAGCTTCATATGTGCTCCTTAGTAGAATCTGTCATTTCCAAACGTGCAAGTCGGCTCAGTGAAGATGAGACGGTCCAGAGGCGCGCGAGGGGTAATGTTAGATCGTATAGCTGACCAGGGTACCATGGGCTTTGGCGAGAGTCAAATAGGGTATCTAGTTAATGAGAGAGACTGAATCATGCAGTGGAGCCGGATCATATCATTCGCGGGTATGTTCCGACTGCGGGGCGGGATCCAATCGGTATATATGAAGAATTATATTTGCGAATTCATTGTTCTGCTGTACGGTAGCGTTGTGGTAGGAAATATCGATGCAACAAGTTTCACATCGATCCTCTGTATTGAATAGGTATCGTCGACACCCGCGGGTCCGTATCCCTGCCCCGTTTGTCTGCGTCCTTTCCCAACGTCACTCTCTTCGTTGGTTGAGAAAAACTGGAAGTGACTTGGGCGTGGTCTATGATCTTTCGATCAGCGGAGCCCGAGTCAGCACTGAGGCAGAGATCGTGCCAGGGGATGAAGTTACGTTGACGTTACGTCTACCGAAACAAATCAACCCCGCGGATATCGCAGTTGCCACCGTGAGATGGACGAAGGATCAATTCTGCGGTTTGGCCTTCAAGCAATTATCCCCGGTTGCACAGAATCAACTAAGAAAGTATGTCTCTATCCTGTCCGGGAAAAATGTATACACGCTCTAGGACCCTACATTCGCATTCGACAACTCTTGCTGAACTATGCTATGTTGGCGCTGACTGGAGTATTGTCTCATGCTGCAGTATTATTCCGCAAGGCTTGCACTTTCCAAGTTCGAACCCTCTCAGGCGGGCGAAGAGATCCACAGCATCATCATCGCCTTTTTCGCTTTAATTTTTGCATTGTTGTTAGTCGGTTTTGTGCTCTATCTGTATATAGCTGGCGCGCTCCGTACCTTCCATCTAAGGCCATTTCGGTTTGCCTTGTACGTCCTCTTCTTTATTTGCGCGATGACATTCGGAATCGGATTCATTCAACAAACCCGTCCGTAGCCTCACGCCGTAGCCTTTGCCCGTAGCGGAATCCTCAAGGTTTTCGGGGTTAGGAAATGGACGTATCGGGTCCCACACTGCCGCATAGTCTCGTGTCGACACTTTTCCTCCATACCCCATAGCTGGGCGCTGATTCTTGAATAAAGCTTGTTGCAGCTCTTCTTCTGAAGAAGAAGGGAAGAAGTGGCGGGCCATTCATGATCCACGGTGCTGGGCAAAGCCATCAGGCCTCTATATTTCAGTGCGGTAGAGGGCGGGCAAGCTCAAGGCCTGATCCTTGGGTGGATCGGGGTGTGGACGGTTGAGTCAGATTATTTGATGGCCACTGCCTTCACTTCCTTAAACGTCGTTTGCCCAAGCAGGGCCTTCTGAACCCCATCTTGCATGAGAGTAGTCATCCCTTCCTGAATAGCAACGTGTAGCATGTCTTCAGTTTTCGCCTTTGCCTGAACCATTCGTTTTATACTGTCTGATCCCAGTAGCAGCTCGTGTAGGGCCACACGTCCCTTATATCCAGTCCGATTGCAGCTCTCACAACCCTTTCCGCGGGCCAGGCGAAACGTATTGTCTTGCGGGATGCCGAGCTTGTCCCAATGTTCAGCTCCATAACCCTGGCGTATTTCTTCGTATTCTTCAGGCGTCCCGACATATTGTTCCTTACAATCCTTGCAAATCCGACGGGTGAGGCGCTGGGCGAGGACACCCAACATTGCATCCGCAAAACTAAAAGAATCGCAGCCCATATCGAGAAGCCGGGTGACGGTTTCCACTGCACTGTTTGTATGGAGTGTGCTCATGACGAGGTGCCCGGTCAATGAGGCTTCGATGCCGATATCGGCTGTTTCTTTATCCCGCATTTCTCCGACCATAATCACGTCGGGATCGGCCCGGAGAAACGCGCGCATGGCCGCAGCAAATGTAAAGTTGATCTTGGGAAGAACTTGGACCTGCCGGAGTCCATATTGAGTGATTTCGACGGGATCCTCCGCCGTCCAGATCTTGATGTCCGGCGTATTGATGTAACCGAGGACGGAATGCAGGGTCGTGGTTTTGCCTGAACCGGTTGGCCCTACGCAGAGAATAATGCCGTAGGGTTTTGCGGCAATCTGCTTGATGGCTCCGAGATTCCGATCCGAGAACCCCATCTTGTCGAGAGGTAAGGGCTCGCTGGCCGCGAGCAGGCGCATGACCACGTCTTCGTTATATCCGGCAGTTGGAATTGTTGCGACGCGCAACTCAATCTCTTTGCTATCCGACAGTTTAAATTTGATCTTGCCGTCCTGAGGCTTCCGCCGTTCTGCAATGTCGAGGCTGGCCATAATCTTCAGGCGAGATACGATGGCGCGTCGATAACTTTGCGGAATCTTCATGTACTCAAAACAGTCGCCGTCTACCCGAAATCGGACAAGCGTTTCCCGCTTTTCACCATAGGGTTCGACGTGAATATCGGATGCGCCTTGTCGATAGGCGTCGGCGATAATTTGATTGGCCAGTCGCACGATGGCATTGTCGTTTTCGTCGAGCCCGGCTCCGGAATCATCTGCCGCCGCCGCCTCTTGGGCTTCGTTGACGAGTTCACCGAGAATATCGGAAACGTTTTCGTCTAGCTTGCGTGTTCCGCCGGTCTCGCCGAGTGCTTGCCCCATGGCAGAGGTGAGGAACTGGGCTATGTCACGGCGGAGGCTGATTGCAAAGCGTATGTTAAGGCCGGGGAAGGTCCGCTTAATATCCGCCACACGATCTAGATCGCTCGGATCGTCAGTCAAAATTTCAATGGCGGTCCGGTCGCGCTTGAGAGGCATCCAGTGATTCTTCTTGAGGTAATCGACGTTCAGGTTTTTGAGTAGTTCTACGTCAACGATTGTTCGATCGTTATATTCAATATAGGGGCATTTGTGAAACTGGGCGAGCGACTTCCCGATCTCGAGTTTTGGAACCTTATATTTCTCAATGAGGATGCTCTCGAAGTCCGACACGCCTTTCTTGGATTCGGCAAGCGCCTGATCCAGCTCGTTCTGGGTAATGCGGTTGCTCGTAACCAGAAGGTCGAATTTGGTTGGATTCTTTTTTGTAATCTTTTTGAGATTGAAAAGAGCGATGCCGAGTGCTTTCGAGATTTCCGCGACGGATTCTTCATCCTTTCTTGTGAATCGTGTGCCGCCTTTTTTGTTGAGGAGTTGAAAAACTCCCATCAAGTATTTGTTGTCGGCAACAATCGGGTAGGTCAGCACCTGTTTCGTCTTGAATCCTGTCCGTTTGTCGTAAGAACTATCATGAAGGAGCGAGGGGTGGATGCTTTGCAGTTCGGCGGCGTTATAGGCATCCGCTATGCTCACTGGGCGTAGATATTTCGCACAAAATCCAGCCAAACTTTGTTCAGTGATGGGAATGCGGAATTCCTCGACTCTGTCGATGTGAGGGACCTTTGAAAAGATTTCTTTCTTTTCTGAGTCAAACGCGAAGATTGTGACGGCTTCGGCATCAAAGATGCTGAGGATGTCGTTGCGCATGTCAAGAAGAATGTGGTCAATATCGCTGGCCGCAAGGATCTGGTCCGTGATGCGCTTGACGTTCTCGGTGAAGGCCACTTTCTGCTGAAGTTCTTGAAGATTTTTGGGTATGGGATTCGCCTGCATCGACGGGGCTCCTGACCATCAACTCGAATGGCGTTGCCGGATTTGTCCGCTCAAAGTAGCGTAGGTGTGACCCACGTGAACGCAAGTGTCTGAGGCAGCGCTCGAATTTCAGTCTAGCTGATCAGTGACGGAAGGCAAGAAAAAGGCAGTTTCAGACTGGGCGGTTTTGGAGGGACAGAATCCAGAGAATCGTCGCTGATGGCAGGGTATTTAACAGGATCGTGTGCCTGTAAGATGGCCGACGACGTGGGTGGGGGACAGTTTGAGTTTCACCCCGTCTTTCCGAGTCTTGATCTCCACAACTCCTTCGGCGAGGCCCCTGTCTCCGATGGCGATTTGAAAGGGAGCTCCCATCAGGTCTGCATCGTTGAACTTTACACCTGCTCGTTCGTCTCGGTCATCCCAGAGTACTTCCAGTCCGGCTGCTTGTAACCCGTCATAGAGTTGTGCCGTGACTTGGGCGGTCTGTGCGGATTGAGTGACCGGGAGGAGATGCACATGGAATGGTGCGATCGGGAAGGGCCAGATGATCCCTTTGGAGTCGTGATTCTGTTCGATCGCCGAAGCTGCAGTGCGGCCAACCCCGATGCCGTAGCATCCCATGACAGCGAGGCATTCTTTGCCATGAAGATCAAGAAAAGAGGCTTTCATCGCCTCACTGTATTTGGTGCCGAGCATAAAGACATGTCCGACTTCGATGCCTTTGGCCGTTTTCAAAATCCCGTCTTTTCTCGGTGACGGGTCCCCTGCACAAGCACTGCGAAGATCGGCGAACTGCTGAACTTGAAAATCACGATCCCAATTGGCATCGACATAGTGTGTATCGCTTTGGTTGCCTCCGATGACCACGTTCCGCAAGGCTTTGATCGCATGGTCGGCTATAATTCGAACGTTTTTGAGGCCAATGGGACCGGCAAATCCCACCGGGGCGCCAGTGACCTGCTCCACGACAGTGGGAGTTGCGAGTTCAAGATCGGTGAGTCGAAGGAGGCGTTGAATCTTCACTTCATTCGCATCATGGTCTCCTCGTACTAGAACAGCGACCGTTTCCTCCGCCGCCGAATAGAGGAGCGTTTTGATGAGGTGTTTGGAGGAGATGTTGAGAAACCTCGTCACTTCTTCGACAGTCCGGCATCCAGGCGTGTGCACTGTACGCAGGGGGCGTGGGGGGGTTGCGTCTGCATCAGCCTCAGTGGGAGGAAGCACCTCTGCCTGTTCGATATTGGCAGCATAGGCGCCGCCATCACTATAGACGATCGTATTTTCTCCGGTATCTGCGAGCACCATAAATTCATGCGATGAACTCCCGCCGATCAGGCCCGTATCGGCCTCCACAGCGCGGAATGTGAGACCACAGCGAGTGAAGATGCGTTGGTAGGCGTCGTACATCTTCTGATAGCTGAGCCTGGCGCTGGTTTCGTCTTGGTCAAAACTATAGGCGTCCTTCATAATAAACTCTCGACCCCGCATGAGACCGAAGCGAGGGCGTATTTCGTCGCGGAATTTTGTTTGAATCTGGTAGAAGTTCAACGGCATCTGCCGATAGGAACGGACTTCGCGTCTGAATAAGTCGGTGATCACTTCCTCATGGGTCGGCCCTAAGCAGAAATCGCGCTCATGGCGATCCTTAAATCGCAAGAGCTCTTTGCCGTAGAAGTTCCACCGGCCTGTTTCTTGCCATAATTCTGCCGGGGAGGCGATGGGCATGAGGAGTTCCTGGGCGCCGGCCCGGTTCATCTCTTCCCGAATGATCTGTTCGACCTTTCGGATAACCCGGAGCCCCAGGGGGAGGTAAGTATAGACGCCAGCGGCTACTTTGCGAATCAGGCCAGATCGAAGCATCAGCTTATGGCTGACGGTCTCCGCTTCGCCCGGGTCTTCTCGCAATGTGGGGATCAGGACTTGAGATGTCCGCATGGGCTATGGATGCAGTGATCGAGAGTGGTGTTGTGGCATCCGTTACCGGATGAAGATCCGCTCAAGGTCGTTCCAAAACGCAAAGATCATCACGCCTACTAATAGCACGAGACCTGCCTGCTGGGCGATTTCTCTCTGTCGTTCCCCGAGGGGTTTTCGCAGAATGCCCTCGATCAGGAAAAATAAGAGATGGCCACCGTCTAGGATGGGAATGGGGAGTAGGTTGAGGACGCCTAGGTTGATACTCAGAATCGCGATGAGGAAGACCACGCTTGAGGCCCCCTGCGAAGCGGCTTCACCGGAAATGTTGGCAATAGTGAGTGGGCCGCCGATGTTCTTGCTGGAGATATCCCCTACGACCATCTTATAGAGACCGATTGCGGTCAGTTCGGTCCAGCCCCATGTAGCTCCCAAACCGTCATACAATGACAGAAGAGGGCTGCTCGAGCGCATGATCGACCGGCCTGGGCCCGAAATACCAATTTTGCCGATATCGACCGACTGACCGTTGACCATTGCCTTTTCAACGGAAGGCGTCACAGTCAACGAAATCCGATGCCCCTCCCGCAAGACCTCTACCTGTAACTGGCGGTTGGGGCTTTCTTTCACAATGCCAGTCATTTGAGACCAAGTATGGATCGTTAGACCGTCAATGCTCACCACATGGTCGCCGGTTTGAAGCCCGGCTTTGGCTGCCGGAGAGCTTTGCATGACTGAAGTGACAAGGGGGGGGGCTTCTTCAACTCCGAGGTAATATCCGGGTTCTTGTGTGGAGGTCTGTTGCCCAGAGGTGGTGGTGGGTGTGACTTTCACTGTCTTGATTTGTCCGCCTCGTTTGATCTCCAGTGTCAGTGCTTGGCCGTTGCTCTTTGCGACCGCGTCGAAAAGTTCTGTTCTGGTCGAGATTGCCTCTCCGTTGACTCGACTCACACGATCTCCAACCTGAATGCCGGCAGCATCAGCCGGGGAGCCTGGAACCATTGCTTCAATATCCGGAGTCAGATCCTGGAATGTTGGAACAAAAAGCGGAGTACCGGTGGCAAGCCATCCGGCAAAAATGAAATAGGCCAGAATGAAGTTAAATCCTGGTCCTGCAGCGACGATCAGGACTTTTCCCCAGAGGCCTTTGTGCGCGAACGATCGGGCACGATCCTCCTGTGTCGTCGCCTCAGCCTCGTCTTCGCCGTACAACTTTACGTAACCACCCAGCGGAATGGCCGAGAGGAGATATTCAGTCTCACCCATTTGGCGGCCGAATAGCTTTGGCCCGAATCCAAGAGAAAACTTGAGAACCTTAACCCCGACCCAGCGGGCAGCCAAAAAATGCCCGAGTTCATGAAACGCGACGAGCACGCCCAGAACGACTAGGAACCACCAGGCTTTCTGCAACAACAACCAGATGGTATCGGGGGACCAGGTAAACGCCATGAACACAGTATATGCTCCTTCGTGTAGACCTAGCAGGATGCTGAAAAAGTCGCCATTCTTACCTGCCCAACCCTGGCGCGCCGAAACGCGCCATTTCCCAGGCTTCTCGACTCATCGAAATCCTCAACGGGGACTCAGCCGCCCTCCACAAAAAGAGAGTGTTTCAGCATACTCCTAGCGTGCTAACGCCACAACCAATGATTCGGCCTTTTCCCTGGCCCAACGATCTGCTTCCAGCGCATCTTCCAATGTCTCCACGTCTTTGGGGCTGTGGTCGTCCATGGTGCTGCGAATAATTTCGGCAATATTGGTAAACCGGATACCTCCATTCAAGAATGCCTCAACCGCGACTTCATTTGCAGCATTCAATGTGGCCGGCATCGTACCCCCGATCCGAAGTGATTCATATCCAAGATTCAAACAAGGAAACCGGTCGTGATCCGGCTTGCAGAAGGTCAATTTCGCGATTTCTGTCAGGTCCAACGAAGGGAGATCCATCGACAGGCGTTCCGGATACTGCATGGCGTACGAAATAGGTGTCCGCATATCAGGTAATCCCAATTGTGCGATCATTGAACGATCTTCATATTCTACCAGAGAGTGAATGATGCTTTCTCTATGGATCATGACTTCAATCTGGGATTCCGGAATGTCGAAGAGCCAACGGGCTTCGACAACTTCAAGACCTTTGTTCATCAATGTAGCAGAATCGATGGTGATTTTTGCGCCCATCTTCCAGTTGGGATGTTGGAGCGCTCGTTCAGGCGTGACATCCGTCAGTTCCTCGCGGCCTACCGTCCAAAGTGCTCCTCCGGATGCAGTCAAAATCAGGCGGCGGACATCCTCGATACGGTGTCCTTCCAATGACTGGAAGATAGCGCTGTGTTCACTGTCGACCGGAAGAATTCGAACTCCGTGCCGTCGTGCCTCGTCCTGCATGAGTTTCCCTGCCATGACCATCGGCTCTTTATTGGCCAAGGCGATGTGTTTTCGGCTCCGGATGCCCGCAAGGGTAGGCACGAGGCCGGCCCCACCGACGATCGCTGAAATGACGAGTTCCACTTCGGGCGTCGTGGCAACCTGAATCAATCCCTCTTCACCGGCCAGAATGTCGACGGGCAAATTCGCACAACGCCGCCTGAGCCTGGCCGCAGCTGAGGCGTCCGATAGGGCGACTACGCGAGGTTTGAAGAGGCGGATCTGGTCCTCGAGTTTTTCATCATTGCTGCAGGCTGTGAGGCCGGCTACACGGAACTTGTCGGGGAACCGTTCCACGATATCTAATGTATTGGTACCGATCGACCCCGTAGATCCGAGAATGGCGATAGTTTTCATAGCAGCTCCTTCACTCGCTGACTCGTAGCCGGCTTGCCAAGGTGACATAGTAGTAGAATGCAGGGGCGGCGAACAAGAGACTATCCAGCCGATCCAGCATACCGCCATGGCCCGGCAGTATTCCTCCGGAATCCTTCACTCCAACGCTACGTTTCATGGCCGACTCGGTCAGATCACCCCAGAGACCGGTGAAGGTGAGTAGGATGGCCAAGATCAGGCAGTCAAGACCTGACAATTCTGGAAGAAACCACCAACGAGCGACATATGCAATGATTATGGCACCTATCAGGCCTCCCACCAAGCCCTCAACCGTTTTTTTGGGACTAATCCGGGGGGCCAAGGGATGTCGTCCCCATAGGGTGCCGGCATAGTAGGCGCCGGTATCGGATGCCCAGGTCACCAGCAGAAGAAAAAATATCAGCCATTCTCCCTCGGGCAGGATCCTCGTCATCGAGAGCGTGCCAAGGGTGAAGCCAAGGTAGAATACGCCAAATATGGTCTTGGCTCCATCTTTTAGGCTCTGTTCGAGTGGCGAGCGACTGAACAGGGGGACCGACATGATACAGACCAGTGTGACCAGGAGGATCGGCCCGATCATGTCAGGCCGGTGTGCGCCGAATATCAGGGCAGCAAATCCTGTCAGCCCGATTCCAATCAACCAGAAATGACTTTCATCGCCGAAACATAATCGGTAAAACTCATAGAGAGCCAGCGCTCCTGCCAGCACCACCACGCCAGAAAATGCGACGGGAGGGAGATAGCGAATGACGGCATACAGGAGTGGAGCGAGGACCAAAATGGTATAGATCCGACGGGGATCAAATCGGGATGTTGCGGCTGATTTAGCCTGTTGCCGGCCGGTAGGATTATATTCCTGCATCTGAAGATCGGAATCGGCCACTATGAAGAAATAGTGCTGAGGACACGACCAAATCGCCGCTCACGGCGCTGGTACTCCAGCAAGGCCAGCAAGAGTTCACGGCGACGGAAATCGGGCCACAGGGTCGGAGTGAAATACAGCTCTGTATAGGCGAGTTGCCAGAGGAGAAAATTGCTGATTCGTGTTTCACCACTGGTGCGAATCAACAGGTCAGGGTCGGGCAGCTCGTGGGTATAGAGGTATTGCTGGATACGCGACTCATCCACATCGTCTGGTTGCAGCTTGCCATCTTCTACATCGTGAAGCAGTTCACGCACCGCATCCACGATCTCAGCGCGGCCGCCATAGCTGAGGGCGACCGTGAGATGCAGACGATCGAGATGGGCGGTTTCCTGTTCGGCGGCCCGAACCCATTGAAGGGCGGAGGACGGGAGAGAGTCGAGCCGGCCTATGGTACGCAATCGTACACCCTGTTCAATTAGTTTTGCTCGCTCCGTTGAGAGATAGTATTCGAGCAAGCCCATGAGCGAAGAAATTTCCTGAATGGGGCGGTTCCAATTCTCTTGAGAGAACGCGTAAATTGTCAGGGCATGGATCCCCAATTCCAACGAGACCGTAATCATTTCGCGGACCGACTTGATTCCTTCCCTGTGGCCGGCGATACGAGGGAGGCTTCTCGTCTCTGCCCAGCGACCGTTGCCATCCATGATGATGGCGACGTGTTTGGGTAAAAGCTCTGGTTCGAGTCTTGCGGCAAGCTCTTCGACGGATAGCTGGTCCACAACCGACGAGTCCTTCGTGTCCATACGTACTGTTAGTAATGACCCCTCTCAGCAGGGATGTGTGGTAGGTGAGCAAAGTCTAATGGCGAGAAGAAGTAATGTCAAATAGATTTTCGTAAAAGCCCTGTAAAAGCGAAGAGTTGCAGTAGCCGTCGTTGCGCCTCAGGAAGTTGATCGGCTATACTGCCCCATCTGATCCTATGTCAACTGTTGTGAGGAACGATACACCATGGGTGAACTTGTTCAGCTGACGTCCTTCGGTCTGACCGAAGGAGAGGTGTTAGGAGCGCTTGGGCGAGTCAAGGTTCGAGATGTTGACTATGCCGACCTCTACTTTGAATCCTGCGTGTCAGAATCCGTTTCAATGGAGGAGTCCCTCGTCAAGCGTGCGACGAAGAGTGTGTCACAGGGCGTGGGGGTGCGAGCAACGGCGGGGGAAAAAACCGGATTTGCCTACTCCGATGAATTGACAAAAACCGCGCTCGAACTCGCAGCTGATACGGCTCGATACATTGCCAATTCGCCGAGCGGGGACGGCCAGGTATCGGTCCCGGTCAATCAACGCCCCACGAGAAATCTCTATCCAATCGAACGGGCACAAGCCGAAGTCGCCACGGTGGATCGTGTGTCCTTGTTGAATGCCATCGATGCGGAGGCACGCCGGTATGACTCACGTATCAAGAATGTGATGGCCTCATTTAATACAGAATATAAGGTTGTACTGGTCGCCTCATCGGATGGATTGATCATCGGGGACCTGCAGCCACTGTCACGGCTGCAAGTGACCTGCATTGCCGAGGAGAATGGCCAACGGCAAGCAGGCTCGTTCGGCGGGGGTGGTCGTGTCGGGTTTGAGTTTTATCATGAGGGTGACCGACATTTGCGGTTTGCACGTGAAGCGGCACGGGAAGCGGTTCTTAACCTCTCTGCCGTAGATGCCCCGGCCGGTGTCATGCCGGTCGTGCTCGGTGGAGGATGGCCAGGGATTTTGTTGCATGAGGCGATCGGACACGGTCTTGAAGCGGATTTCAATCGCAAAAAGACTTCGGCATTTTCCCATCTCCTGGGGAAGCGGGTCGCCTCCGACGTCTGTACAATCGTGGATGATGGAACCTTGCCAGGCCGGCGTGGCTCGCTCAATATGGATGATGAAGGAACTCCGACCGGTCGTACTGTGCTCATCGAGCGAGGGATTCTGCGCGGCTACATTACGGATAAGTTAAATGCGCGTCTGATGGGGATTCCATTGACCGGCAATGGGAGACGAGAAAGTTACCAAAGCGTGGTGCTGCCACGAATGACGAATACCTTTATGTTGGCCGGGGCCTCGGACCCTGATGAGATCATTCGCTCGGTCGATCGTGGGCTCTATGCCGTGTCATTCGGAGGCGGCCAGGTGGATATTACGAACGGGAAATTCGTATTTTCCGCAAGCGAAGCCTATATGATCGAGGGGGGGAAAGTGACGAAGCCGGTCAAGGGAGCCACGTTGATCGGCAGCGGTCCGGACATTCTCACCAAAGTTTCCATGGTCGGACACGATCTCAAACTTGACGAGGGCATTGGCACCTGCGGCAAGGACGGGCAGTCCGTGCCGGTGGGTGTTGGCCTGCCGACCATTCGAATTGATGAAATCACTGTTGGCGGGACACAGGAATGAGTCAGTCGATACAGCAACGCGATGGGTATAGCTCGCTTGCCATGGACCTCTTGGTCAAGGCGAAGCGCAATGGGGCGACAGAAGCGGACATTATTATTGCCGACGGCGAAACCTTGTCGGTGCAAGTCAGGTTGGGTTCCGTCGATCGCCTCACGAAAGCGCGGGAGAAACATCTGGGCCTACGCGTGTTTGTGGGGAAACGTTCAGCCAGCACCTCCACCTCAGACTTCTCAGCGGATTCATTAAATCAACTGGTTGCCGAGACCTGTCATTTGGCAAAAGCTGTCGTGGAAGATCAGGTGTCCGGCTTGCCGGATGCGGATCAGATGGCAGGCAAGATGCCGGAACTGGATCTCTATGATCCGACCAGATTGACTACAGAGCAGCAAATAGAATTGGCCAAGCGGGTAGAGGCTGCCGCCATGTCTATGGACGAGCGTGTGACAAACTCTGAGGGAGCCGACTTCGATTCCTCTTCGGGGCGTGTCGTGTTGGGCAACAGTCATGGATTTTTGGGGGAGTACCAGAGTTCCAGCTTTTCGATGTCTGTGTCGCCCGTTGCCACCGATCCTCAGACCGGGGCCATGCAGCGCGATTCCTGGTATGCCATACAACGAAAATTTGCCAAGCTGGATTCTCCGGAAGCTGTAGGGTTAGAGGCGGCACGGCGGACTGTTCGAAAGCTCGGGGCGAGGAAAGTTGCGACTCAACGAGTTCCTGTTGTCTTCGATTCCGAAATGGCAGGAAGTCTTATGGGGAATCTCTGCAGCGCGGTCTCAGGCTATTCACTCTATAAAGGAGCTTCGTTTTTGGCAGGCCAATTAGACAAACCGCTGGCTCCAGAGCATGTGACTGTGTATGACGACGGACAAATGGTCGGAGGGCTGGGTTCCAGACCGTTCGATGGCGAAGGTCTGCCGACGAGAAAGACGACGGTCGTGCAACGAGGGGTCTTGAAGAGTTATCTGCTTGATACCTATTCGGGGCGGAAGCTTGGGTTAGCTTCGACCGGGAATGCCTCACGCAGTGTTGGTGAAAATCCCTCGGTCGGTCCAACCAATTTCTATCTCGTGCCTGGGGCAAAAACCGCGGACGAAATCATTCAGACGGTGAAGCAGGGCCTGTATGTCACGGACCTCATTGGTTTTGGCATTAATATGGTGACGGGTGACTATTCACGGGGGGCCGCCGGGTTTTGGATCGAGGGGGGTGAGTTGGCGTATCCCGTTGAAGAAATCACGATAGCAGCGAATCTCAAAGATATGTTTGCAGGGATCGAGATGGTCGGCAGCGATCTGATGTTTCGTGGGCGCATTGCCAGTCCAACCGTAAAGATTGCAGAGATGATGGTAGCGGGCAACTGACTGCTTAAGGCGATCAGTTGCAATTGTGACTGTTGAATTGTAAGTGCTGAATGGCTTCCCTCCCCAAATTCATAATTCAAAAGTCCTCATGCATCATTGCGCAAGGCTGGAGGTGACGTATGGCCGAGTCAATCAGAGAAACGATGGTGCAGTATCCCAGTGGGAATGTCACTATTCGCGCCTATGTTGCTGCGCCTCAAACGAAGGAGCGACGCCCCGCCATTATCGTGATTCAGGAATGGTGGGGGCTGACCGATCACATTAAGGACGTGGCACGCCGCTATGCCGCTGAAGGCTATGTGGCGATTGCTCCGGATTTGTACTCCCGTTTGGGGAACGCGATCACAACCGACCCAGGTGAAGCGGGTAAGTTGATGAATACGTTGCAACAGGAGGATGGACTCAAGGACCTCAACGCCACGGTCGCGTATCTGAAGTCTGTTCCTGAAATCGATGCCAGCAGACTAGGGGTGACAGGGTTTTGCATGGGCGGATCCTATGCACTCATGTTGCCCTGTGTGAACAAAGACATCAAGGCTGCTGTGCCGTTCTATGGTCAAGTGCCGAACCCTGATGCACCGTTGGAACAGCTAGCGGCCCCTGTGCTGTATATATATGGGGAGGATGATGGCTGGATCACCAAGGCAGATGTCCAGCGACTTGCAACAGGCCTCAAGAAATATAGGAAGTCTGGAGAGATCAAAACCTACTCCGGCGCGCCGCATGCATTTTTCCGGGATACAGATAAGGCGGTGTACCGGCCGGAGGCCGCCAAAGACGCGTGGATGCGCGCCACAGCTTTTTTCAAACAACAGCTGAGGTCGTAGGGTCGACACATCTCACGTCTTCAAGCGAAATCATCAAGTCATGAGTGTCTTCCATGCGCAGCGACTTGATGTTATTCGGACTTGTAGACGATATGACTCCAAGGAGAACTCATGCCACTCAATGCCGATGTCGGAAAGACTATGCTTCAATTGATTACGTCGCGTTATGATGACAGACATTGGCGCAAGAAGATTGAAAAGACCTTAGGTTTACCGCAATCCGGTGTGGGGGATTCTCTGCAACAACAGATCTTCATGTATCTAAAGGTCGGGCTCAAGGCCTATAAATCTCGACGGGCTGATCCTGATTCCTGGATAGTCGGAGGGTACGCGACCAAGGAGGTCATTGATCGGGCCAAGTTCCAACCAAAGGAAGTTGGCCCGGAGATCACCAAAGACGACGTGGCGTTTCTCGGTATTGATCCAGGCAAAGAGATCGATGAAGCTTGGTGGGACGAGATGCTCGTATCCTGGTTCGATGTGCCGGAGGAAGAGAAGCCCGCCGAAGAAGAAGGCGAGGAGGCCGCCGACTCAGACGCCTCGCCCACCATTAAAACTAAAACAAAAGCCTAAGATCGCCGTCCGCTGCTTCCGCTCATGCCAGCAGAGGAGTGTCGCTTGGGAGGATGCGTGCCGTCGCAGGCCCTCCTGAATCACCCAACTACGCCTTCCTCGCTCGAAGCCTGTAAACCCGCCGAGCCTAAAACAGTAGAGGCTTCGCCGGTGCAGCGGAAGAGCAACGGTCGCGAGGTGCGGCAAATTGTGTCCCGATTTAGCCGGTCATCGGCGGCGACTATCCTCCCAAGCGACTCTGAGAAATAAACTGAGTGAGCGTCGAACAGTCTGTGCCACAAGCTGGGAGCAGGTCGCGTGACTTCACTACGGCGAGACTCAGCATCGCGCTGCTCAACTCTCGACCGAGCCTCGGATGGAAGGGATGGGTGGGAGAAATGTGCGAGTTATGACCCGAACAGATCCATTTGCGTAGGTTGTGGCGGTTCGATGTGTAGTGTGGGTGTCGCAATCGCGGTTGCTGTGTTTGGTTCGGCTGGTTTTGTGGTCTTATCGAGAAATTCTTTGAGTTTCTTGAAATCTGCCTTCAGCGTCTCGAGTAAGTTGCCTTGATGGAGCGCTGCAGCCGGGTGGAGTAGGGGAAAGATCACGAAATCTTTCATGTAGAACGCCTGCCCCTTCACTTTTGTAATTCCAACCTTCCTCTCCAATAGCGTTTGCGTCGCCCAGTTACCGAGCGTGCAGACCAGTTTCGGACGGATCAACGAGATCTGTTGCATCAGAAATGGCTTACATGTCTCAACTTCATCCGGTTCCGGATCACGATTGTTCGGAGGACGGCACTTGATCACGTTGGCGATGTAGATATCTCCGCGTGATAAGCTTGCGGACTGCAGTAACTCGTTTAAGAGTTTTCCCGCGGCTCCGACAAACGGTTCCCCTTGCTGATCTTCGTTGAAACCGGGCGCTTCCCCGACGAACATCACGCTGGCGTGTGGATTCCCCACACCGAATACCACTTTGGTTCGGCCCATCTTTGCGAGCTTGCACCGTTGGCAGTTGTTGAGAGATGCCGCAAGTTCTTGGAGGGGCATTATGGTCATAAGTGATGGAGGAGGACAAAAAGAGATGATATCTTAGAAAGGCAGAACTAGGTTGTCAATGAGGTCCAGTGTTAACGCCTTGTACTCGCACTCCGTATAATCTGATTCCACATCTCGTTGACTCAAATCTTGCGGCTTGCCTCTTCATAGAGGCCGGGCACGCACCCGATGAACATCAGCGCGACTCCCCCCAATGACAACGTGTCTCGCCAACGATTACTTCATGCGATAAATCTAAGATCGGAGGGCAGCGTCAAGTAGGCCTCTGGGAGGCTATCGCCTCGGCGCACCGGATCCCGCTCACAATGGCGCTTTCGAGGTTGGGCGGCCATCCTGTATCGGTCCAGGCTCCTGCCAGAAGCAAGTTGGCAATCGGACTGCGCTGGATGGGGCGATGTGATTTTGCCCCGGGTTTGAGTGAGAGGATACCGCTGGGCATTATCCGACGGCGGATCGAAGAAATCCTATTATCAGGCTTGAGGAGCCCTAAGGATTTGAGCAGGTCGAGGGGAATAACGTCAGGATTTGTGTCCGGGTGAGGCTGCGAGAGCTGATTATCGGTTGTAACGAGAGAAAACACTGTACGGTCATGTACTGTGGGCGCAGCGAGTACCGTGTGAAAGGATGGATCATTCAAAAGGATGAGACGAGAGGTGATACAGGGCTGTTCGGCATACACCCAAAAGATCATGCTGTCGACAGATCGCAACTCCGTGAGTTGCTGAAAATACGCATAGCGGGTCAGCCATCGCTCTGGAAGTAATGGTGTGAGTTCGTGAGGAGGCAGGGCTGCTACATACCAATCAGCTTGCAGCTGCGAACCGTCCTGTAGCACAACGCCCGAGATTCTATCTCGCTGGTAGCGGAGTTGTATGGCTTCCGGATGGTATAAAATGGTCGCGCCGAGTTGAATCAGTCGTTCGATCATTGGCTGCACGAGGCAGGTCCGGAGCGAGTTCTGAACAACCGAAATACGGCTGTCAGAACGTGTTCTAAGAAAGAATGGCCTCAGCGATGTGATAAAAGCATCGGCAGATATTGTGGAAAGATCATTGCCGGTGAGCCATCGTGCAATGGGGTTCCAGACGACGCGGCGCGTCCGTACGTTTTGTTTGACTGATGCAAGCCACTCGTCGGCGGTCCGCTGCTCCAGATCGGCAGGCAGTTCCTCATCGCCTTCCCACAACTGCTCCACCCATGAAGCCAACCGCCAGCGTTCCTTCCATGGCATTCCAGCAAATTTCAGCAGACTCACCCAGGTATGAAGAGGAGCAGGGAAGGAACTGCGTGGGTAGTGAACAAGGGAATTGTTCAGGAGATGGAATTCTAGAGGGATTTCGGTCTCTAACGGTTGCTGGGAACCCGGATGCAGAGAAGCCAGCAAAGATCTCGTTGCTCGGTGGCAGCCCAATATGGTGAATGGCTCAAGAGTACCGGAGGGGTCTTCTCTTGTGGCGGTGGCTTCAATCGGGAGGCGACGATCGATGACCGTCACGCGATAGCCGTGATTGGTAAGGAAGAGGGCAGCGGCAAGGCCGGCCGGGTCGCCGCCTAACACCAGGGCGGAATGAGTGACGGTGGATGTCACGACGATCGGGAGCGGAGCCAGACTCCAGCAGCCACGGCCAGACGGCGGCTCGTGGTAAGCCGGACTCGAGGGCCGAATATCTGATGCCTGGGTTCTTCGATTTTTTGCAGGATGCGAAAATAGACAGCGCGCATAATCTCGGCGACAGTCAGCGCCTTCTGGTCGGATGCGGGCAGCGCTTCGAATGCCCCTTGTGCCTTTGCGTAGTACTCATGGGCTCTTGTAGCCTCGAATCGAACTAACGTCTGGAGCTCTGTGCTCTCCTCACGTTGAAGAATTGCCTGCTCGGTACAGCCGAATTTCTGGAGTTCGTCTTGGGGTAGATAGATGCGGCCTTGAGCTGCGTCGGTTCCGATGTCTCTCAGAATATTCGTTAATTGAAATGCCATTCCAAGCGCGACGGCGTAGTCTTGTGCCCTGGCCGACGTCGGTCCGAAAATATGGAGGCAAATCAGTCCCACGACTGACGCGACCCGATAACAGTAGAGCGAGAGGTCTTGAAATGATGCGTACCGGGAGGCCGTGAGATCCATGTCGACTCCCTTAATCAGCTCATCGAAATAGGCTCGTGGGATACACAGTTGCTTGACATGGCTTGCCAGGCTGACTGTTACAGGAAAGGTCGGTGTGCCATGGTAGGCTGCGTCAAGTTCGGTCCGCCACCGCCGCAGTTCCTCCTGGGGGTTACTCCCTGCAGGTGGTTCATCGACTGCATCATCGACCTCCTTACAGAAGGCATAGACAGTATACATCGCAGCGCGTCGTTGTTTAGGGAGAAACAGGAAGGAATAATAGAAATTGCTTCCGCTCTTTTTTGTAAGAGCTGTGCAGTAAGCTTGGGCGTCACTGACGGAGAGGGAACTCATGGATGTTGGTAAGTCGGGAGTGGCCCAAGACGGCGAGCCCTGGGTTCGTAAGTAGACCTGTGATCTAATGGATGTAGAAGCGCCACCAAGAGTTCGACGCCGTCAATCAAGCGGGGGCCTGGACGGCTGAAATAAGAAGATGCGTCGACCAGGAACGTATGTTCCGCCAGATTGGAGGGCAGGCGCCATTGACCGGGCTGCTGCATCAACTGTCCCAGCTCTTGATGCGTCCGTTCTACGGTAAACCCGCAGGGCATTAGGATGAGAATGTCTGGAGTGGCAGCCAGAATCTCGTCCCATGTCGCAATTCGTGAGGGGCTGCCAGGTTTTGAGAGGACATCCTGGCCACCGGCGAGTTGGACCATTTCAGGAATCCAATGCCCCGCGATATAGAGAGGAGAGAGCCACTCGATGCAGACCACACGAGGGCGATACGAGATGCCTCGGACGCGAGCCTGAACCGCGTCTAGTCTGTTACGCAAGTCAGCGGCGAGGCGATGCCCCTCAGCCGACCGATTGGCGGCGTCACCAATGCGAATGACGTCATTGATCACATCCTCGATAGTACGAGGGTTCAACGTGAGGACGCTCGGTTGCCGAGGCATGGGCGAAATGGCGTCGTGCAGTTGGTCCGGCGTGACGGCGCAGACATGACAGAGGTTTTGAGACAGGATCAGATCTGGCTGTGCTTGCCTCAACAGAGAGTCATTCAGCCGATAAAGTCGTTGTCCTGATGCCACGAGTTGATTCACTTGCTGGTCGATATCGACGCTGGCCAGTCCATCGCGAGGAATTATCGGGTCAACCATAATGGGCAAGTGTTTGATCGATGGCGGGTAGTCGCATTCGTGGCTAACCCCGACCAACTCATCACGCAGGCCGAGTAAGGCAATCACTTCGGTGGCACTGGGAAGCAGTGAGCAGATTCTCATGCTATCGGTTCTTATCCCGCCGGCCACAATCGCTCGCGGACATCGCTCAGGCGAATCTGTGACAGGCTCTGAGTCACCATGTGGGCTTCATGCAAATCGTGGATCGTGTGAGTGTTGGTGACGGCGAGGACTTTCATTCCGGCGGTTTTCGCGCTACAGATACCAGGGATCGAGTCCTCAATCACCAAACAGGATTCGGCTTTGATAGCCTGGTCCCTGCATTGTCGGTTGAGTGCCGTAAGGGTTTGGAGAAAGGGTTGAGGGTCTGGCTTCCCTCTGGCGACGTCTTCTGCGCTGGTGATGTGTAGAAATTCCTTCCGGAGCCCGGCCTGTTCAAGGATTATTTCGATTTCATGACGGAGGGCACCGGACGCAATGGCCAACGGATATGTAGTGGCGGCCTCACGCACGAACTCGCGCACTCCAGGAAAAATGACCAGATGATCCTTGACGGATTCCATATAGGCATGGGCCTTTCGTTGCATCAATTGCGTGAGAGCCGCTGGGTCTATGGGGTGCCGATGCGCAGTAAGCGCAGTGATAAAACAGCCCCGATCGTCGTATCCCAAGTAGTTGGCATAGTAGTCGGCTTCAGTCAGGTTGATGCCGACTTCTGCCAAGGTCCGACGGAAACCGGCAAAATGGAGTGGTTCGGTGTCCGCGATCACTCCATCGAAGTCAAAGATAATTGCTGTGAGTGAGGTCATGGGCTTGTTTCAAGATGCACGGGTGTTACGCTGAGATTGACAACGGGCGGATTATAGCACAGGAGGATCGTCTGAACAGGTGTGAACGCCTCTATGACACTGAGGTGACCTGTGAGGGAAGCGGGAAGGTCAGAACTTTAAGCGAAGACGTTTCTCCGTTACCCAACCCTTTATACCATCTTCGGTTCGAACCAGATACATCCATCCTCCTGGCTGTAGATCTCCATCCATGACGATCAGTGAGACACCTGGGCGGACGACTGGTCCGGGCCTGCTGCTGGCTGAATCTGCAAACAGCGGAATACTTCCTCCGGGAGCCATATCGTCTGCCGTAACGGTTACTTTCTGGCCTTCACTGAACATCGGGTCGAGAGGCGCCGTCACGGATGTGGCTGGCCCCGCTGTCGTTTGGGGCGGCGGCTCGACCGCGGGGGTCACGGCAGCCGTGGGAGGGGTTGGTGGAGGCGGGGGGTTAGAGGCGTTGTCACGTGGGCCTGGAGCAGTTTGCGGTGTCGGTATCGGTGGTGACACAGGCGCTGGGGTTAATGGTTTTGGCTTCGTGGCGACCGATGGCGGGGGGGCACTCTCGCCTATGTAGGGGGCCAGCAATTCTGTCATTATCTCCGGTTCCATGGTGGCGATATAGGCGATGCCGCCGACGAGTATCAAGAGAATGATCCAGAGGATCGGGCGTCCTCCACTGGATTTCCTGCGTGGATTGAACGGGGTCGGTGTTCTCATAGAGGTGGTCTGATCGAGTTCCTCTTCGGTAAATTCCAAGTCTGGTTCTGGTTGGCGGGCGAAGAGGAGAGTCCAGTTAAAAGGATTCTCGATAGATGCTAGATTTCCAACAAGCGCGGCCATCGACCACCTCCTACTGAACAATTCAATCCTGCGTGCCCTAATCTGTGAAAATACTTATCACCATCACCTGGTAGTGTCAATTTTGTTGAGGATTTGTACGAGTGATGGACGAGGCACAGCAGGGATTCGAGTGGATGCGCTTGCGCAGTCTATCCGAAGCATGGGAAGGTCATTCACTCCAAGTTGACAGGTGGGCGACGGCCGCGCCCGATTAATCGATCGCGAAGAAGTATGCCGGGAGTCTTGCATCTGATGGGCACAGTTCGGCAGAATGAGCGCCCGCTAACGGGGGGCTATGAAATCATATCGGGAAGAACTCTTGTTCGAGACGAAGACGCGGCGCGCCTATCTGAATATCACACGTCAAGTAGAGGCAGCGGTCAAGAAGAGCGGCATCCGAGAAGGGCTCGTGCTCGTGAATGCCATGCATATTACGGCCAGCGTCTATATTAATGACGACGAACCAGGCCTACTCAAGGACTATGACCGGTTCCTGGAGACGCTCGCCCCTCAGGATGCCACCTATCGTCACAACGAGACCGGAGAAGATAACGGCGATGCTCATATTAAGCGACAGCTGATGGGGAGAGAAGTCGTCGTCGCGATAACAGAAGGTCGGTTGGATTTCGGTCCATGGGAGCAAATTTTCTATGGGGAGTTTGACGGATTGAGACGTAAACGTGTCTTGGTGAAGGTGATCGGGTCATGAGCATCATGTCATTCGAATCGGTGTCCATGGCCCGGTGCAGAAAAATTGCTCGAGCGCTTGCTACCATCACAAAAGTTTGACAACATGGGACGACTGTCCGCACGGTTTTACGGTAGGAGTCGGTATGTTAAGTTGGTCTCGCCCTGACCCCCTCACAAGAGATCTCGTTCATTTGATCAATGCCCGGCGTCATGACCATGGCGATACCGATGCGGCAATCGATACGCTGCAGGCTTTCCTGGAGCAGGGAAGGGAATATGATCTCTTAACAGTGTTAGCGGCACTGGATGAAGACATGGCGGAATGGCTCTTTGATCTTCTCGCTGAAGCATCCTGTTCGGTACTCATCGACGGGCAGGCTGATGATAAATTATCCTATGCCATTATGGCAGCCTTGGAACTTCCTCTCCAAGCCAATCTGGCCCATCCGCTCAAGTTGAAGATCGATCCGGTCGCAACAGCGGATCTGTTACATCGACATCTCCGGCTTTCGACCGGGACAGTAGTTCGTGTGGAGTCGCGCCTCTTGACCGACTCAACGCTTGAGCCGCTCAGCCTTCAGGGGTTGAACGATCATTTGAGTACGGTGGCAGATTCCCAGCGGGCCACGTCAATTGCCGCCAGGCTCTACCCGCCCGTGGAAAGCACCGCGTTTCTCTTTTTTGAGTTGATCGGTGTGTCGGACTCTGGATTGCCCGATTCGCTGGAGGACAGGGATCGTCGGGCTCTTCTTGAAGGCCTTGTCGCACAATGCCCTGAGTTGGCGCTGGCCCCCGATATGATTGACGCACCGGTCTACGCAGCCTATGCCATGTTTGATGCCCAAAATGCTGTGCGTCTCCATCGATTGGCAGATGAGACTGCGGCTGTCTGGCGTGATCTAGAACCGCTCGTCCGAGCCCGCACGATCGTTCACCTCCATACGCAATGTGGGAATGGTGTATATATGCCGGTATGGACCGATCTGTTTGACCCGGAATTGCCTGAAGGTCATGGACCAGTATGGACTTCCCCTGATGTGTGGATCTTCACGGCCGATTTACCCATCGAATGGCCTGGTGAGATGCTCACCAATCGGTTGCTTGCCGAAGGCTGTACCAGGTTTGAAAACCACATCGTCGAAACCCCAGAGAACTAGCCACAATCCAATCGAGTCGGGTCTCGAACTCTTCTCCGTCCCGCTGCCCTTGCGCGGCTCCCTCCTCCTGCGCTGCTGGCCGAAACCGGACAATTCGTCGATTTTTTTCACCGCTTATCCTATGCTGGTTTGGACAGATAAGGAGCATTCATGGCTGAGCAGGCGTCTTCAAGCGGGATTATCGCCGGCGCAGTCACCGTCTTGGGCCTTGTACTTGTGTGGGTGACGGTCTCAGCCAATTTCCCTTCGCAAGAAGAATTGTTTTCCGTGGAGATGCCGCCTGAGACTCGCCGGGTACCAGATGCTTCGTCTCCTCCCTCTGGGTCACCCAAGCTGGACTTAAGCATTCCCACGTCTCCGCCAATATCTATAGATGCAGGCCAATCCAGGTTGGCCAAGGAACGTCGTGACGACTCTCGTGTGGATGCTCCGGTCGTAACAGAGCTGGATTCCTCCAGGTTGCAGGCTAGCAGATTGAAGTGTGAAGCCGAGATCGACCAATTGTGCCCTGACGCTTTGGACGGCTCTGCCCGCGCAAGCTGTCTGGAGCAGCCTGTGAAACAACTCACAGCACCCTGTCAAGGCCAGTTGCGTGAACGGTTTGTAAAGTGGAAGGAAGATCGAAGTCGGTTGGTCGCAGCTTGCAATGAGGATATCAGTCGGTTTTGCAGAGCCATCAAAATTGGGAGCGGAGAAATTCTCCAGTGTCTTCAATCACACGGTCAAGAGGTTTCAGAACGATGCTACCAGATTCTTCCAAAAGGCACGGTCATCTTTAAATAGTCGGATGCGATCTGGCAGGTTGACGCTGCTGTGTTCATTATGCAGCGAATCGTTTTCTTAGCCGCCCCCACAGGCCTTCTTGGACCTCCTTTCCCAGGACCACGATGATCACTGTCGTATTGTCGTCGCCCCCGGCAGAGTTTGCCATGGTGATGAGTCGATCCGACATGGTGGCAAGGTCTTCTGATCCGCTGAGTATATGGAGAATATCGTTCGGGTGGACCGCTCGGGTGAGTCCGTCTGAGCACAATAGCAACAGGTCTCCGCTTTTGACCGGAACCTCCGTCAGTTCCACTTCGACGTTGCTCTCGACGCCGAGAGCTCTGGTCACGATGTGTCTGTTGGGAGAGCGCTGGGCTTCTTCTTCCGTGATAAATCCTTTAAGGACCTGTTCGGCAACCCAAGAATGGTCAATGGTGAGGGATTGAATTTTTCCCTTCCGAATGAGATAGAGTCGGCTGTCTCCAACATGGGCGATGGCCAGGGTGTCTTCATACACTAGTGCCGCAACTACCGTAGTGCCCATCCCGGCACAATCAGGCTTCTTCCATGACTCGCGGTAGACGACCTCGTTCGCTGATCGAATCGCGCTGGCGAGACGGTTGGCAGGAGCAGACATCGTGACATTGCAGGGGCCAATCAACGGGAACTTAACATGTCTGGCTGACTCAGCCAGATACGCATGAATCGCGTGAACTGCGAGGGCGCCGGCAATTTCACCGGCATTGTTGCCGCCCATGCCGTCACAGATAACATAGAGTCCAAGCTCTGGGTCGGCCACAAACCGGTCCTCGTTGTGAGTTCGTTTGAGACCAGTATCGGATTTGGCGCTATGTGATTGGTCGAAGGCCAGACGACACCTCCTCAGGCTGCGAGACTCCGCAGACAGATCCGGAGCTCGTTTGCAAAGTCTTCCGCGCGCCGATAGCGGTGCGGCAACTCTTTTTGCAACGCGCGATCCACAATCTCCTGCACCCTCGCGGGAAGGTTCGGCCTCAAAGTTTGAATGGCTGGGTGGGGATGATGCGCTATGCTGAACAGCATGGCAGACAGGTTGTCGGCCGTGAAGGGCAATTGTCCTGTAAGGAGTTCGAAGAGCACGATGCCCAAGGAAAAGACATCCGACCGGCCATCCACTTTTTTCCCTGCAATTTGTTCCGGTGACATGTACGTCGGCGTACCCAGCACGATATTCGTCTCTGTTTTGCTGCTCGAAGCCATTTTTGCAATACCGAAATCCATGACTTTTACGACGCGATCCTTCGTCAGCATGATATTCGCCGGCTTGATGTCGCGATGGACAATGCCTTGTTGATGGGCGTAGTCCAAGGCGTCTGCGACAGTAGCCACAGTCAGGAGCACCTCATTGATCGACATCAGGTTGGGCTTCCTGGTCCACTGTTTCAAGGGAGTTCCCTCGATGAGTTCCATTGCGATATATCCTAAATCGTTCTCTTCTCCTGCATCATAAATGGTCACGATGTTGGGGTGGGAGAGACGTCCGGTGGACTCTGCCTCCCGAAAAAACCGTGCTTTAACATCTTGAAGCTTGTCATCGTGATCAATCCGATCGAGTTGCATGGTCTTGATCGCTACGAAACGCTGGATCGTTGGATCTTTCCCCAGGTACACAAGCCCCATGGCACCGCGGCCCAGTTCTTTGAGCACCCTGTAGCGTCCGAGCATGCCGGGAGTGGAGCCCATGTTTGGCGACGCGGCGGTTGGAATCTTCGAATCGGATTGACTGGTTGCCTCTTTTTCATGTTCTTCATCCTCGCCCTCAGAAAATGGTTGAATCTTGTGACGCTGCGCATGGCTAACCGGGGCAAAGGCTGCGCGTAGTGACCTCTGATGAAGAATCCAAGCGGCTGTGAGCCAGAGACCGGAACCGACGAGGCCGATTGCATAGGTGGAGGCGAACCGAGAAGGCCCTACCTGTTCAATTAATGGCAGGCCCACGGTCCTGAAAGATTTGTTGGCAAGCAGAATAATGACAAGAGTCGTAAAGGGAAGGATGAGATTTCTGAGAAAACTCGATCCTCGGCCGTTGTTCGGGATGTGTTGATAGGCGGCGAACGCGAAGAACCAGAGGATCATGAGCGCGAAGAGCTGTGCAGTCAATCGAATAGCTTGAGGCCCGCTGAGGTGAAGAGAGGGGATCGATAGAGACTGGGCCAAAGCCAGACTGCTCAGCAAGGGGCCAATCAAGAGTACAGTCAGGATGGCAAGAGGATAGGGGGCGATCCAAGTCCAGGATTTCGGCATAAGACTCTTTGGAGATTTTGGTGATCGATTTAAAGTGTAGCGGATGGGGGAGGAGAGTCAACGAATTGGGAGATAATAAGCAGAGATGCTCTTGACATTCTTGAAGCGTGGGGCAGTGTGGGGGTCTGTCTCGTTGTCGCCCGGTCTTTCTGGTCTGTCTGATGCTCGAAGAGATAGACAAAACAGACTCAAGAGCCCAGACAGACGATCGACGAGTTAGGAATGATCACCTAAGAGGGCAGCTTCTTTGAGCGGATCAAGCAGCTGCCGGGGAACTTTTAAATCACCACGGCCAATACCGACTTCAATATCCGGTTTGGTGATGCCGTGGAAATCACTTCCGCCAGTTACCAATAAGTCCAACCGCTTGGCAAGATCGAGGTACTCCGTGGTCTGTCGCTTCGTGTGGGTGCTGTAATGAACTTCAATGCCGCCGAGGCCATCGCCTTTCAATGTCGTCAAGAGAGTATTCAACCCCTCTCCGGACACCTTCGCCCAGGTTGGATGGGCCAATACGGCCACTCCGCCTGCGGCTCTGATCCAGGAGACGGCATCCGCCGGCGTGGGCAGTTCACGCGCCACATAGGCCGGGCGCCCTTCCGACAGATATCGATCGAAGGCGTCCTTGGCAGACGTGACATACTGTTTGTCCATCAAGAGCCTGGCGATATGAGGTCGACCGACCGAATCTGTGCCGGCCAAGGCCCGCACTTCTTCATAGGTCACTTCCAAGCCCAGTGCGCGCAGCCGGTCAATGATTTGCGGATTGCGGTTATGCCGACTCTCGCGCAAGGCGGCCATGCGTCGATTCAGCTCAGGGTCTTGCCAACGCAAGCAATAACCGAGGATATGAAGTTCGCTATTGCCGACACGGGAACTGATTTCCACCCCGGGAATGATTTCAATTCCCAGCTCAGCTCCGGCCGTTATGGCTTCGGGAATACCGGACACAATATCATGGTCCGTGATGGCCAGAGCGGTAACTCCTGCCATGTGGGCAAGGCGGAGCACTTCTGTCGGCGAGAAGCTTCCATCGGAATGGGTCGTATGTAGGTGGAGATCGATGCGACTCATGTAGCCTCGTGCAGCAGTCTGCTGGGACCTGCTTGCTGGGCAACGAGTTGGGCAGTATAGACAGAGCCTGCTCCATGGCTGCCGTTGTGTTCCCCTTCATCGTAGGACAGGACCCGTAGCGTGGATGTGAGTCGAAGCAATTCATTGTGTGCAAGGCAAAATTCCCATCGGCGAGGATGGTGATGGCGCAAGTAGTTGTCGATGATAAAGGTTTCGTAGATCAAAACCCCGTGCGGCTTCAGAGATTCGAGGAGTGCCGGAAACAGTGCGCGATGGAGATAGAAGAACACGGCAATCACGTCATACTCCTGCTTAGGGAATTCAGGCCATTCGTTAGTTGCTCGTTCAAGGTCATGGGTTCGGGCAGTGAGATTTGGAAGGTTCCGTTGCTTTGCCGTGGCAGTAAGTTGGACCATGGCCTGTTCATCGCGGTCTATCGCATCGACGTCAAAGCCTTGAGCAGCAAGATAGAGCGCATTGCGCCCAGCCCCGGCCGCGACATCAAGCACCTTGCCTTTGGGTAGGCGATGGAGTTGCTGAACAAGAAACCGGGCCGGGGTTGGTCCCGCATCATGAATATTATGAAGCAGGCGCGATCGTTCGAGTTGCACACCTACCGAGCCGGTGACATGCTTCAGTGGTGGCTCAAGCTTCCGCAGCCAGATCTTTGCCCATTCAACGGGGAATTCCGAAAAGAGCATCGTGAGGAGCCGTTCGGCGAATGTTTCCAGCAGGGCGCAGTTCTGCGTCGTTCCGACTGCGCGCACTCGATCTGCGACATGCGCATAGTCGACCGCACTGTGGATGTCATCCGAAGCCGCAGCTGGTTCGGTCTGACAGGTCAGTTCAAGATCCACCGCTAATGGTTGCGCGCCCGAGCGCTCCGCTGAGGTGACGCCGCAGTACCCTTGAAACTCCAGCCGTTCGATGATGATCTTCCCAGCCATGGGGGTATTTTCAGTGATTGGATTTCCGGCTGTCAACCTACCGTTAGCGGGGGATTGTGCCCCTTATGCCATTCCGGCTCCTTCCTGTTTGGCAGCTTCCGGGATGAGCCCAAAGGTTGCAAGAGTATGGTTTCTCGGAGGATCGAGTTTTTTGTAAGGACGTGCTAAATATGAACAATCGTTCTGCGATTCTGTTTAAATTGTGCGAGGGCGCGGCGAGCCTATGGACCGGATTGAAACAAACTATCGAGCCCTCCTGGCTGTGGCGCTGGTGCTCAATTCTCAGCGGGAGATGAATAGCCTGTGGGAAGCGATTACGGCCGAGATTACGAAGGTCGTCCCCTGGGCGCGGTGCACGGTCACGCTTTATGACACGGAGGTCAATGGGTTCAGGTTTTATGTCGTGGCCACGACGATGGCGCAGGTGGTGCTGCAACGCGATGCGGTGATACCACGGGTCGGAAGTGGGATGGGATGGGCCTACGATCATAAAACGGTCCACTGTCGTCCGGAGTTGAAACGGGAGCAAGTCTTCCCAGAAGACCAGATGTATGTGCAAGAAGGCCTTGGAAGAATCATCAATCTCCCTCTACTCGTGGGAGACAAGTGTTTGGGGGTTCTCAATATTGGCAGTATCGAGTCAGGAGTGCCGGACCCAGGAGACCTCGAATTCTTGACGCAAGTCGCCATGCAAATCGCATACGCGATCGATCATGTTCAGGCCTACGAACAAATCGATCGACTGCGAAACCAACTAGACAAAGAAAACATCTACCTGATCGAAGAACTGAAACTCAAAAAAAACAGCGACTCTTTGATAGGGAAGAGTCTTGCCTTTCAGAATGTGATCGCTCTGGCTCGTGAGGTAGCGCCGACTCCAACCAGCGTGCTCATTTTGGGTGAAACGGGCACCGGTAAGGAACTGATTGCGCAAGCGATCCATGATTGGAGTCCGCGGCATCGAAAACCGTTGGTGCGAGTGAACTGTGCTGCTTTCCCGGCTGGATTGGTCGAGAGCGAACTCTTCGGCCATGAGCGAGGTGCGTTCACCGGGGCCGACCGAGCCCGTGAAGGACGGTTTGAGTTGGCACATGGTGGAACGCTGTTTTTGGATGAAATCGGTGAAATGCCGTTAGAGACACAGGCGAAGCTCTTACGCGTCTTGCAAGATGGCATGGTGGACCGCCTGGGGGGAAAACAGCCCATTCGGGTCGATGTCAGGGTGATCGCCGCCACCAATAGCGAGTTGTCTGTCGCCGTCAAGGAAGGGACATTTCGCGCCGATCTTTTTTATCGACTGAATGTCTTTCCCCTCGTCCTGCCTCCACTCAGGGATCGCTCGGAGGATATTCCGGAATTGGCTCAACATTTTCTGAAACAGTACTGTGTGAAATTCAACCGTTTGTGCAAGGACATCGATCAGGAGTCGCTAGAGAGGTTGATGCGATATGCCTGGCCCGGCAATGTCCGTGAACTGGAAAATGTGATCGAACGAGCTCTGATCCTCTCCCGTGGGTCTGTATTACGAGTCGATGAACAGGTCTTAGGGTCACGGGCTTCCTCCATTGCTGCCTCACCACCGGCCGGCCTCGAAGAAGTTGAACGCCGACATATACTGCACACTCTCACATTGACGGATTGGCATATCGAAGGTCCTTCCGGAGCGGCTGCGCGTTTGGGAATCCCTCCTAGCACGTTGCGCAGCCGAATGAAGCAGTATGGGATGAAGCGGCCCCCCTCCAGATAAAAAGACCCTTCCCGCAGGACCTCCACAGTATACTTCTTAGCTGTTCTATCCCACGATGGCTCGTGGGCACCCACGGACTAACGTGGCAACTAGTTGGGGGCCTTGGCTTGTTAACGCAAAGTAATTATTAAATATCAATGGCTTATGATTTTATTTGAATCGAGGCCAGTCGGCACAGTGTTTGCTCAACCTGGTTCAGCATGTACGACTCACTCATCACCAGGGTTCAGTCCGGATGTAAAGTCCCTCAGGAAGGAGGAGCACTATGACGACTGTTGCGCTGATCAATGTTATGTTGTCTGCGGGAGTTTCGATTGCAGTGTTGATCGGAGTTCTTGCGATGGGAATGGGAATGGCCGCAGGGAAGTAACCGGCAAACAAATTTTCCGGCTACTTCACAACCCTCCGTTTCGATCTGTGGGATAAACTGTTGGATCGTACGACCCGATTCCCTTGATTTCCTGAATACCGCTCCAATATAGCTCCCAAGACAGAGTTCTCAAACAAAACAGCCAGCGCTCTTGCGCTGGCTGTTTTGTTTTCTCCCTCACGGCAAATCTATTGAGACTGTTCATGTCTGCTGGGTTAACCCCATGCGGGACGGCTGTATGTGTAAGAGGTGCAGTCGGGGACCGATCAGATTTGGAACAAGATATCAGGAGTTAATGGTCTATAGAGTCGGTCTCACCCCGTGATGCCTCCGCACCTGCGAGTTATTCTTGGAGATGATTTGTGAACGAGATAGTTCGGATGTCTGCGGAGTCTCTAAGTCTCTTCCCAACAGAAGTCGGCCCAGGAGAACCGTGGTCGCGATGAACAGGCTACTATCTACCCATGCGGTCACAGTCTGTGCTCCAACCAAGACGCTAGTCGAATTGAGGAGCCAGACTCCCAAGCTAAGAGCCAAAAGATAAGAGAGTCGCGTAGTTTCAGCAATCCGGAGCGCGATTGCCACTCCAACCGCACCAGTGAGCAACGCGAGGATTGGAAAGGCTATGTGATTGGTCTGTGGTGTAATTCCGTTGAAGGCCAGCAGCAGTCCGGATACAAAGGTGACTCCATACACAATGGCTACTCCCTGCGTGACCGCTCGCCATTGGATAGGCTGTTTCCTCTCCGTCATATTGCGTAGAGTACGAGCCCCAATGAAGAACCGCAATCCTACGTATGGGGGGAAGGGGGCGGGAGATGAGGAGTAGCCCAACTGCCCTTCGTGCTCGCGGAGGCCGCACGATCGGAATGTGCTCCCTCGACGCGCGCAATCGAGGATCGATCAGCCTACCGTTGAAAATGGGATTGAGAATTAGACTAACGCGTGCAGTGGAAGATCATTCAGGGCCTCCAACGAAGGTCTTCTCGATTTTCCCTACCTCTCTAAAAAGGGGAGTGGCCAAGGCTGCCCTTTACTGCGCGCGACTTTTTCACCCGCCCACCCACTGGCACGCCGGGACGTGCCCTTAACCCAGGCGAGCACATTCCTATGGTGCGCGTTCTGCGAGCAAAAGGGGCACCTGCCGCTCCCTTCCCTCCCTTGACTGCCCTTTCCCCCTGCTCCTATAATCATCGAGTTTTTCCCTACAACCAGCTGATTCAGCACATAAAATGGCGGAATTCACACACTTCAATGAGTCAGGGCGGGCGCGTATGGTGGATATCAGTGCAAAGACCTCGACTGAACGTTCTGCAACGGCTCAGGCCACAGTCTTTCTTCAGCCGGAAACCCTTGAAAAGATTCAGCGCGGGAAGATTGGCAAGGGTGATGTGTTGTCTGTGGCGCAGGTCGCAGGCGTGATGGGAGCGAAGAAGACTCCTGACCTCATTCCTATGTGCCATCCGATTCTTCTCGCAGCTGTTGATATCTCTTTCAAAGAAGAACCTCAGCCGGATCGCGAAGGCCGTTGCTCAATCACCATCACTGCGACCGCCAAGACGACTGGGCCGACCGGGGTGGAGATGGAAGCGATGACGGCTGCATCAGTGACTGCTCTCACGATTTACGATATGTGCAAGGCCGTTGACCGCGGGATGAGTTTCAGCGACATCTGTCTTTTAGAGAAGTCAGGTGGGAAGTCTGGTACCTATACAAGATAGGGTTGAGGCTAAGGTTAAGTCGAGCAATAATGATTACCGTCAGATTTTTTGGTATGACGAAATCATTGGTTGGGAATCAAGACTCCCTATCTCTGGCATGGTCAAATGGACGAAAAGTGAAAGATTTGGTTGAACTTATTGGTGCCGAATACCCCATGATTGGGGAGTTGATCCACAAGAAGAAAGTCCTGGTGTCGGTGAATCAGGAGGTCGCTCACGAAGACACGGAAATTCAGGACGGGGACGAGATTGCGCTTCTACCACCTTTTGCCGGTGGAACATCCGCAGAATGTTGAAACAGTCCACCAGCTTCGTTCTCGCGTCGCTCAGAGGTTCAGGGACGGGCTCCGTCATCCTCGTCGGTGCCTGTCCCGCTACCTGACGGGTACAGTCACCAAGCGGAAAGGTGACAGTCCCCGCCGCTTGCTGCGGCCTTGCTGGATGACCTGTTAGAACATTCTGCAGGGCAGTTACTCAATGACTGAAAAGAGGAACCAAGATGAGCGCGCAGCAGTTTGCCAATGAGGATGCTCAGCTTGTCCGTGTCCAGCGGGAGGATTTCTCCGTCGATGAGGAGATCAATCTGGTGCGAGGCCGGTCCAAGCGCATCGGCGGCATCTCGATTTTTCTCGGAACCGCGCGTGACCGCTCCAAAGGGCGCGATGTCGTCAGTATTACCTTCGAGCATTACGAGGGGATGGCCCAGAAGAAGCTCCGGGAGATCCGCGAGCGTGCGAAGAATGATTTTGACATTATCGAGGTGGCGATTCTCCACCGGTATGGGGAAATCCGCATCGGCGACAACATCGTGTTGATCGTCGTGGGGGCTGAACACCGGGCTGAGGCGTTCCGCGCCTGTCAGTGGGCGATCGATGAATTAAAACGAATCACGCCGATCTGGAAACTTGAATACACGCCGGAAGGCCAAGTCTGGGTAGATGAACACCCTTAGGGACGTGATGGAAGGCAAGTAACGCGGAATGAACCAATCACTGGAACAGATGGAACGGGTAGCTGATACGTATGGTCGTCCGCTTCGGAGTTTGCGGTTATCGGTGACGGATCGATGCAATCTCCGCTGCAAGTATTGTATGCCGGAACAGGACTATGTCTGGTTGCCGCGGGAGGATGTCCTGACGTATGAGGAAATGGCAACTCTGACGAGCTATTTTACCGACCTGGGCGTCGATCGTGTGCGGCTGACCGGTGGAGAGCCGTTGCTTCGACGAAACTTGCCTGAACTGATCCGCCTGTTGCTCCAAAACAGGCGTGTGACGGAAATCGCATTGACGACGAATGGGATTCTTCTAGCAGAACAGGCTGAGGCTCTGTATGAGGCAGGGCTTCAACGCGTCACGATCAGCCTCGATACGTTGAGGCCGGAACGATTCCGTCAATTGACCCGCCGGGATGAGTATGCCCGCGTGATGGAAGGGATTGAGTCGGTTGGCCGGGCGGGATTCGCCAGTCTAAAACTCGATACGGTAGCGATTCGGGGGTTCAATGACGATGAGCTGGTCGCGCTGATCGAGTTTGCCAAACAGGTGCAGGCAGAAGTTCGGTTCATCGAATATATGGACGTCGGGGGGGCGAATGATTGGTCCCAACAGCAAGTATTATCTCGAGCTGAAATGCTCACTGTGCTGAGCAGGCACTATGGGGTAATCGAGCCGATGTCTGAGCGGGGAGCTGCACCAGCTCAGCGATATCTATTATTGGATGGAACGACCTTCGGGATTATTCCTTCGACGACCACACCGTTCTGTTCCAGTTGCGACCGGAGTCGGGTGACCGCGGACGGCATGTGGTATCGCTGTCTGTACGCGACCACAGGTACAGATCTGCGAACGCCTCTCCGAGCCGGTGCATCTTCCGACGAGATGAGAGCCTTGCTCCGTGCCGGCTGGGAGGCCCGCAGTGACCGAGGCGCAGAAGAGCGCAAAGCCCTTGAACGTGATGGGTTACGTATCGGGGGGCTCATCGGTATTGAGAAACTTCGTGAAAATCCACATCTTGAAATGCATGCTCGAGGCGGCTGACGTTCCACCTTGTCGGCGATATCAATGGCCCAGGGCTAATTTCTGTCGATACTCCCATGTTGGAAACTGAATTCCTTACCCTGTTAGGACTTGGGTTGGTGCTGGGGCTCCGTCACGCACTGGATACAGACCACCTGGCTGCCGTCTCTACTGTGCTCGCACAACGGCCCTCGCTTCGTGCTTCCGGCCTGATTGGATTGAGCTGGGGGCTCGGACATACAGTGGTGTTGTTGCTGATCGGAGCGATAGTACTGGTGCTCCAGGTGCAGATTCCCGAACCCTTCGCTCTGGCGGCGGAGTTTGCTGTCGGTCTCATGCTCGTGCTTCTGGGTGGCATGCTCGGAATGCGGTTGGTCCGGGAACGCTGGCATCTCCATACACATGACCATGACGGTGAAGAGCACATACATCTGCATAGTCATGCGCTGGCTGAGAATCACCGGCACGGACATTGGTGGCATGATTCGGTTCGACCGTTCTGTATCGGCATGGCCCATGGCTTGGCTGGGTCGGCGGCCCTGCTGTTGATCGTACTGTCTTCCGCGCAGTCTATATCGGAGGGGCTGGTCTATATTGCGGTGTTCGGACTTGGATCAATTATCGGAATGATGCTGGTTGGGATCGCCGTGAGCCTTCCGGTTTTGTGGTCACTGAGCTTTGGGCGCCCCGTCTTTCTGGCAGTCCAGGGGCTGGCGAGTCTCGGGAGCGTTGCCGTCGGACTCATGATGATGTTTCACATCGCCATGGGCAATCAGCACTTCTGACGCGCAACTCGTACCTTCCTCGACAGGAAATCTACGTGCGTCATAAGGACAGCTATGGTATTCTGCGACTCTCTTCGTCGATCGTGCGGGAACGGGGTTGCGGGTTTTTTAGTTTCAGGTTTCAAGTTGTCAGGGGCCATCCTCAAACACGTGAATCGAGAAACTTGGAAACACTTCACGAGATTCGCTTCAGGCTTCACAGACTCCTAGGAGGAGCGCGTTATGGCTTGGTTTAAAAAACAGAAAACGGCTGAGGTTGAAGCTCCAAAACGATCCAAGATATCGGAAGGTATGTGGCTCAAGTGTAACCATTGCCGAGAAATCGTCTATCGGAAAGAAGTTGAGCGCAATAATAAGGTATGCCCGAAGTGTGATTATCATTTTCCGATTTCTGTCATGGAGCGCATAGCACTCTTGGTAGACCTCGGGACGTACAAAGAGTGGGATGCGGAGCTTAGCCCGCAAGACCCACTGAATTTTCAGGATTCGAAATCGTACAAGGACCGTGTGAAGATACACCAGGAGAAGACCGGGCGAAAAGATGCCATGATGATCGGTGAAGGGATGATCAATGGCCGTCGTGTGGTGCTTTGTGTGTTCGATTTTAGCTTTATGGGTGGTAGTATGGGATCGGTCGTCGGGGAAAAAATCTGTAGGGCGATCGATCGCGCTCTGGAGACCAGATTGCCGGTCATTCTGGTCACGACTTCGGGAGGAGCCAGGATGCAAGAGGGGATTCTCTCTCTGATGCAGATGGCAAAAACCTCTGCCGCTGTCGCCAAGCTGGGCGAAGCCAAACTTCCCTTTGTGTGCCTATTAGCCGATCCGACCTTTGGAGGAGTCACTGCCAGTGTTGCCATGCTGGGTGATGTGATTCTGGCTGAACCGAAAGCGCTGATCGGCTTTGCCGGCCCCCGCGTGATTGAGCAGACCATAAAGCAGCAGTTGCCGGATCAGTTTCAGCGCGCGGAGTTTCTGTTGGAGCACGGCATGATCGACATGATCGTGGAGCGCAAACAGCTGAAAGAAACCCTCAGCACTCTCGTCGCCCACTTTTAAGACCGGACCCTCCATGAAGAATTCTGGTTAGTTTCCATCCTGCCTGGTTACACCATGACCTATTCCTCTGCCGTAACCTATCTGTATAGTCTACAAAAGCATGGCATAAAACTGGGTCTTGCGACGATGACAGAGTTAATGGTTCGACTCGGTATGCCACAGACCCGATACCGTGTGCTGCACATCGCTGGGACAAACGGAAAAGGATCTACTGCGGCCATAGTGGCTGCTGTGTTGCAGGCCGCTGGGTATCGAGTAGGGCTCTATACCTCGCCTCATCTTGTGGAGTTCCGCGAACGGATCCGTGTGAACGGCGACATGATTGATGAATCTCAGGTAGCTCTCTTGACCGAACAACTGAAGGGCCTCTGTGGTGAGGAGCTGTCGCCGACATTTTTTGAATACACAACGGCGATGGCATTTCAGCATTTCGCCAATTCAGGGGTGGACGTGGCAGTGATAGAGGTCGGTTTGGGGGGACGGTTTGATGCGACTAACGTTGTCACGCCAATGGCCTCTGCAGTCACGACGATTGCCTTCGACCATCAGGAATATTTGGGGAACACTCTCGCATCGATCGCATTCGAGAAGGCCGGCGTCATCAAGCCCGGGGTACCGGTGGTGGTGGGTCGCCTCGAAGATGAGGCATGGCGGATTATCGAAAAGGTGGCGAGGGAGAGACAGGCCCCGGTGGTTCGTCTGGATAAAGAGTTTCGGACAACAGGAGAGACACCCAGGCGATTTTCCTATCATGGTCCTGTTATGCAATATGACGATCTGAATTGTGCTCTGGAGGGCCGCCACCAGCTTGATAACGCTGCTTGTGCGCTGGCACTGTTGGGAGCGGCAGCGCACCAGGGGATTCTTGTCACAGAAGAGGCGGTACGATCGGGCTTGGGTCTGGTCGATTGGGCAGGACGATTGGAAGTTGTCGATCAGCGGCCCACGATCCTGCTCGACGGCGCGCACAATCCTGCCGCGGCTATGGCTTTGGCCGACTACCTTCTGCGCTCTGACCGGTTCCGTCTGTTCCGCCCTGTAGTTCTTGTGCTGGGAATGATGCGGGACAAAAACCATCGAGGCTTTGTCGAACCGCTCAAGGATCTTGTCGATGAGGTTGTATTGACGCAGTCGGATCTCCCACGCGCTGCAACTGCTCAGGAACTTCGAGCCTCAACTGGGGATCTGCTGCCTCACCCGTATGTAGTGCCGTCGCTGACTGAGGCGATGGTGCTCGCCAGGGAGCTAGCCACGCCTGACGGTTTGGTCTGTGTCACGGGCTCGCTCATGCTTGTCGGAGAGTGTAAAGCAAGGTTTCGTGGCTGTGGTCTCTCGCCGCTTCGTGGCTGATATGGCAGGCATCGCGATGCGGCTGGGGATGTGCCTGGTTGGTTGGCTGATGCTGGGGATCCTGTTTCCGCTTGCAGGGGGCGCCGAAGGGAATGGGGGAAGTTCTTCGGCGACGGCGACCTCCGGTGGTGCGCTACCGCTCGATATCACGTCAGAAAGAATTGATTATCTCCAGGAACAAGAAACCTATGAAGCTGATGGCTCAGTCCTGGTCACTCAGGGCACCTTGCGTCTGACGGCCGATCACATCACGATCCAGGCTTTGCCGGGCATTTTGATTGCCACGGGTCACGTTCGACTTACTGATCCCAAAGCTGACCTCGTGACCGACCGGTTGGAACTCAATGTAAATACCGAGGCCGGGGTGGTCACACACGGACGAGTGCATCTCAAGCCTACAAATACTTCAGTGGAGGGGAGGCTCCTGCAGCGGTTTTCCGAGGAGCACTATCGGGTAAAGGAGGGCCGCTTCACAAATTGCGATGCGCAGAAAGGTGAGACGCCGGCCTGGCGGTTTACGTTTAAGGATCTTGATCTGAAGGTCGGCGACAATGTGGCGTTTACCGGTGCATGGTTTTGTGTGAATGACGTCCCGGTGATCCCCATTCCCACGTTGACATATCCGCTCTCGAAGCGACAAACAGGGTTTCTCATTCCTACTGTCGGGTACAACAATCGTTTTGGGATGTATGCCCAAGAAAGCTTTTTTTGGGCTATTAATCCTAGCCAGGACCTGACGGTCTCTCCGTTCTACTACTCGAAACTCGGGTATGGCAGTGATTTCAAGTATCGGTATGTGCTGGACAAGCAATCTCGTGGGCAATGGCTCGTCACTGCTTTACAGCAGACAGAGCTTCCGGATGTGGCCGGCGTGGATCCGGCGGGACAGGATGCGAAGCAGACTCGGGCTCTGATCACCGGGACCCATACACAGCAATTCACGCCGGACTTGTCGCTGAGAGCGAAAGCGTTCTATGTAACGGACTCAAGCTTTCTCCAACAATTGAGCAACTCGGGAGTTTCGCGGGCAGCTCCGAGCGTCGAATCGAATCTCTTGGCGAACCAGCGGCTGGCTTACGGAAACACATATCTTCTCGGTCAATACCTGCTGCCGTTGCAATCGGGAGGATCGGATACGTTTCAGCGTCTGCCGGAAATCGGCTACAGTCTCCCGAACAGCACCTTGTTCAATTCGCCGATTTTGCTGGGTGCGGAAACAAATTTTGTGAACTTCTATCGGGAACAGGGATTTACCCAGAATCGTATCGACATTCTACCGGGATTGTCGACCGGTGTCCTGAATTTCGGCCACATCGTAGGTCTGACCCCTCAGGTCAAGCTGCGCGAGGTCTATTACACGCATGGGGTTCAGAATTCTGAAAACCAGCACCGAGAGACTTTTTGGGCGGGGCTTGATGCGACATCGAAGTTGAGCCGCCGCTTCGGAACGAGCGCGGGCAATACCCTGCTGCACACCATCGAGCCTAGCGTTATCTATGAATATGTCCCACCCACCGCTCAGGAGAAAATCACTCAGGTCGATCAGGTTGATAATCTGCCAAAGAAAAATCTGGTGACCTATATGCTCCGCAATCGGCTGTTGGAGCAAGAAGGCAGCCGGAGCTTTAATTGGCTCGATCTCACGCTGGCTCAGAGCTGGCAGGTCGGAGGCGTACAAACGCAGGCACGCAATTTCACACCGGGAGTGAATCCCACCTTCGGAAACGCGGAACAGCCGTTACAGCCGGCGACTACGGCGGTCGAGGGGAAGAAATTTTCTGATCTTTGGCTGCGGGCGGTGATTGGCAATACGGCTCCTCAGTCCACTCAGTCTCAGCCGGACAGTACGCCGCCTGGCCAAAGCATTGGGAGTGTCCTCGGTCAGCCGCCTGCCATTAACCAGTATCTGACCATCGATGCGTTTTTTGATCCTTACCGGTCGTCAGTGAGTCAGTTCAACACAGACTTTCGGGTTCAGCAGTCCAACTACTGGTATCTCCAAGTGGGGCAGCGTTTCACGCAGGAGGGTAATCGTGTGCAGCGCGGAGACCTGTGGAATCCAATTTCGTTTAGTCAGGTCTACGCTCCAAGCCCCGAGATTGAATTTGTCACAGCTACAGGGGCGTTTCGCACTCCCTGGGGCTGGACGGTCGGTGCGAAGGGCTATTACGATGTGAAAAATGGCAGAAGCCCGGAGTATGACGTCGTCGGCCTCTATCAAAACCCATGTAAATGCTGGTCGCTGGGGCTCTTTTACGTGCAGTTCCCCGATCGCGCTCAATACTTCTTCATGTTAAGCCTGACCGGAATCGGCTGGACGGACAGCTACGGCACAGCCGTGGTTCGAAATATCCTCAGTCCACTGCTGATCGGTGAAAAGGGGCTGCCATGGGCATCGCCTGGAGGGCCGTATGGGGGTCCGCAGTCCAGTATGCCTCAACCTGGGATGGATGGGACTGTTCGATGAGCAGGTCGACTGGAAGATTCGATTTTGGCCTGTTCAGCCCTTGTCGAATTACTATTGGCAGGTAAATTTCGGCTGCCTGGGTGATTTGACTCCTCGAAGAGGGCTGGTATACGATGCCAAAAGGTTTTTATTTATTATGGACTGAGCGAAGGAGGACTGTGACGTGGCTGGTGATGCACTGAAGGTTGAAGATGCAACGTGGGATGCAGAGGTCATGAAGGCGTCCGAACTTGTGATGGTGGACTTTTGGGCTGTTTGGTGTGGCCCTTGCCAGATGGTCGCTCCAATCATTGAAGAACTTGGTAAAGAATATGCGGGAAAGATGAAAGTGCGGAAACTTAATACCGATGAAAACCCGGAAGTCGCTGGCCGCTATCAAGTCATGAGTATTCCGACGATTTTGTTTTTCAAGAACGGGCAAGTCGTGGAGAAACTCGTTGGAGCTAGGCCTAAGCGGCAGTTCAAGGAAATGATTGATTCACTGCTGGCGCAACCAGCCGGGTCAGCCTAGGGATTAGAGCCACACTCCGCAATGCTCGCCGAGCTGCGCATCGTCAATTTCGCCCTGATTGAGCAGCTTAGCCTACAATTTGAGTCCGGGTTCACGGTCCTGACCGGGGAGACAGGAGCCGGTAAATCCCTGCTCATCGATGCGATTGCCTTATTGGTCGGTGGACGGGCCTCGACCGATCAAATCCGTTCTGGGGAAGATGAGGCCTATCTGGAAGCAGCCTTTCACCTCCCAGAAACCCATCCGCTCCTTCATCACCTTCGGCAACATGAACTCATTGGGCAAGATGAGTCTCAACTGATACTTCGACGTGTGTTGTCCCGATCGGGTCGCCACCGTGTGTACGTCAACGGCAGCCTATGCCTGCTGCGAGTCCTTGAAGAACTGGGGGGCACGCTGGTCGACATTCATGGCCAGCACGAACAACAATCACTCTTGGCCGCTCCCAAACAATTAGATGCTCTCGATGCATTCGGCTCCCTGTTCGAACGACGAGGGAGATATGAGGAGGTCTATCAGGGATGGAAGGATCTCCGCGTGCAGCTGGCAGACCTGGAGAGCAATCTCACTGACCGTGCAAGGCGTGAGGAGCTTGTACGATTCCAGGTTCAGGAAATTGAACAGGCTGACCTATTGCCTGATGAAGAAGAACGGCTCCGACAGGAGCAGCAGCGACTGGTCCATGTGTATCGGCTGAGGGAGCTCGCCCACGAGGCACATGTCGAGTTGCAAGCGGACGAACAGGCTATCCTCACAAGGTTGGGGCGGATTGGACGAACCCTTTCAGAGTTGGCTCAAACCGATCCGGCAATGAGTGATTGTGCGCAGACTGCCTCGGAGTCGTCGATTCAACTAAAAGAACTTGCCGGAAGGCTGCGCGACTATGCTCAACAGTTAGAAGCAGACCCAGATCGACAGGCTGTTGTGGAGGATCGACTCAACCTGATCCAGCGGTTGAAGAAAAAATATGGAGGGTCGGTAGAAGCGATACTGGCAATGGGCAAAGCCCTGCAAGAGGAGCTGCAGGTGTTCGATAATCGTGAAGCGAGAGCTGCCGAATTGACCGCCCGGTTTGATGAAGAGAGCCGCCGCATCAGTACACTGGCACAGCAACTAACCCGAGAGCGAATTGTCGCAGCCAAGCGGATGACGACGCTTGTGGAAGCGGAGTTGGCCACCTTGAAAATGGAGCAGGCGATTTTCCAGGTCTCGGTCTCCAGCGGTGAGTTAACCGAGGAGCTAGGACCGGCAGGGTGGGATCGGGTGGAGTTCCTTCTCTCAAGCAATCCAGGTGAGTCACCGAGAGCATTAAGCCGGGTGGCGTCAGGCGGAGAACTTTCGCGTATTATGTTGGCGCTCAAGACTGTGTTAGCCGAGATGGACCAGGTTCCAGTCTTGGTATTTGACGAAATCGATACAGGAGTAGGTGGGGCGGTCGCGGCGGCGATGGGGACGAGACTGCGCAAACTTGGAACGTACCATCAAGTGTTTTGCATTACCCATCTTCCTCAGGTTGCGTCTCAAGCGGAGCACCATCTGCTTGTGGAGAAAGGCGTGGAGGGCCAACGGACGTCCACGTCCGTCAGGTTGTTGAAAGGCATTGGGCGGGAAGAGGAGATCGCCCGCATGCTGGGTGGTCTGACCGTGACAAAGAAAGTGCGAGAAACAGCAGCGGAACTTATCGCGGGGGCAAAGGGCAAGCAGCCTGAATAATACAGTGTGTTTGGTTTATCCGGTTCATTTGGCCAGTTTGGTTTCACCAAATAAACAAAACAGCCATATCATAAAACGGGCTGCGGGCTAAGAGTCCGATCGGTCGGCAACGGTGGTTACCATTGCCATAGCAGGAAGGGAGGCTTTGCATTCCTGGATCACTTGCGCGAAGAGTTCAGTTAACTGCGGTTCAAAATGGGTGCCGGAGTAGGAGAGTATTCGTTGGCAGGCATTATCGATCGAGAGAGGTGTTCGGCCTGGAAGCTCTGCGGTCAGATGGTCGAATGTCTGGGCTAGGCAGACGATCCGAGCCAACCGTGGAATTCCGTTTTCATGAAGCCCAAGAGGGTAGCCTGTGCCATCCCACCGCTCATGGTGATAGGCAATAATCTGGCCCACCTCAGCAGGAAGTCTCAGAGGTGATACAAGTCTCGCGCCCTGTTCCGGGTGGCGGCGCTGGCCGGACGATTTGCCGGTCGTAGTGATTTCATCGTCGGCGAATTGATAGGGTTCAGGCCCGACCTTGCCGATGTCGTGCAGGAACGCTCCGAGCGCCAAGGATTTCTGCTCAGCGACGGTCAGGTCCATACGATTGGCCAGGAGCGTGGCATAGAAACTGACTCGGCTGCAATGGTTGAGCAACTGGCGATCCTTTGCTTCAAGTAAGTCGGAGAACAGGGGGAGAAGGTCAGGGTTCTCTTCAGCGTGTGCTGCATCGTCTGATGAGGATTTTCCGATCGAATGATATCCTGCGAGCAAGTCCTTCCATGCTTGCGCACATTCTGTTTCCGATGCCCAGAGACCGGTCGATGTCCCAATGAAGTTCCTGAGGAAATCCAATCGTTGTTTCTTTTCGAGTGTCTGGTTAACAAGTGAAAGCAACTCCGTGACGTTGAAAGGTTTGAGCAGGTAGCCAGCGGCACCATATCGTATCCCTTCCATGGCGGCCTTCAAGCTCCCGTAACCCGTGATGATAATGACCTCGACGCCGGCGTGGCGTTGCTTGATATCCTGGAGGAGATCTATCCCCTGGCGGTCTGGAAGCTTCTGATCAAGGGTGATGATGTCGATCCGCTGAGAGCTCAACAGGTCGATCGCGGCACTGGCTGATTCAGCAGTCTGAACATTGAAAAACGGGCGAAGAATGACTTGTAGGGCATCACGTGGTCCTGCCTCGTCATCAATAACGAGCAGGGCTGGTTTCATCTTTTCCTGGTCAGGAGTCAGGGGTGTGCTCATTCGAATTTTCTACCACTAACTACTTACCTTGTAAAGCATTTCTTGTTCCCCATCAAGGAGTTCGAATCTCGGCCTCAGCATAGTGTGGCTCATGGACCGGTGTTACCTATATGTAGATTTCTTGAACGGAGGATTACGTATAGGATGCTGAATTCTCTGACTATTGTGGCGCAAATAGGACGCAGTGGATGGTAATTATTGTGCTATTCCTGCACGACAGCCTGAGGTTGGGTGCTGACTTCCTGGTCTGGTCTGCCGATTCCCAGCGTATCCATGCGGTACTTGAGCATTCGGCGGCTGATTCCCAGCAGGTTGGCGGCATGGGTTTGAACATAGTCTGTTCGCTTGAGGGCATCGAGAATAATTTCCCTTTCGAATTCCATGACAGCTTTTTCGAGGGATAGTCGACCGGCAAGGGTGTCGTCCCGGAGTGAAGAGGATCGAGAGTCGTTTTTGAGAATGGTCGGGAGATGTTCGGAGGTAATGGTGTCTGATCCCTTGGACCAAATGAAAGCTTGCTCGACGATGTTCTCCATCTCTCTCACATTGCCTGGCCAGGGATAGCGGGACAGAAGATCAACGGCATCTTTGGAGAACTCTTGCGGGGGGCGATTGTCTTCTTCGGTCCGTTTGGCTAGAAAATGTTTTGCCAGTAGTGATATGTCTTCACCACGCTCCCGCAGAGGGGGCAAATAGAGTGCGATAACGTTGATGCGGTAGTAGAGATCTTCGCGGAATTGTCCTTTGCGAACAAGTTCATCCAGGTTCTTATTCGTAGCAGCCACGATGCGGACATCCACCTTGATGGCTTGCACTCCGCCGACTCTGGTAAATTCTCGTTCCTGTAAAATGCGCAGGAGCTTGGCTTGTGTCATGGCGCTGAGGTCGCCGATTTCGTCGAGGAAGAGTGTGCCGGTATTGGCGAGTTCAAATTGTCCGACTCGACGGGCCGTGGCATCCGTAAACGAGCCTTTCTCATGTCCGAACAGCTCACTCTCAATGAGCGTTTCGGGAATGGCTGCACAGTTCAATGCGATGAAGGGCCGCTCACGCCGACTGCTATTATAATGGAGTGCCTTGGCAACCAGCTCCTTTCCTGTGCCGCTCTCGCCGGCAATCAAGACAGTCGTGCGGCTATCGGCGACCTGTTCGATCTTGGTATAGATGTCCTGCATCGACGGGCTCTTGCCGATCAGGTTGTGAAAGGCATACCGCCGGACGACTTGCGCGCGTAGCTGTTTGACCTCCTGTTGGAGTTCCTGGTCATTCAGCGCACGCTCGACGATAATTCGAAGTTCCTCCACATCAAAGGGCTTTGAGACATAGTCAGCCGCGCCGAACTTCATCGCATCGACAGCGGTCTTGACCGATTTTGTTCCTGTCAGCATGATAACCGGTGCCGTCCGGCTTTCGGCACGGATGGTTTGCAGAATAGACAGCCCATCGGTGCCAGGGAGGATCACGTCCAGAAGAACCAGATGAGGGGCCTCTTTGCGAAACAGGTCAAGGCCCTCCTGAGCATCGGCGGCTTGGATCGTTTCGTACGTCGGCTCCAGCACCGCTTTCAATGAGGCTCTCACGCGGGCTTCATCGTCGATCATCAGCACTCTTTTTTTCATACTGGTGTCCATAGGGTATTGAGGGCTATGCAGGTAGCGCGGGCAGGTTCACAAAAAACGTCGTGCCGGCACCAACCGAGCTTTTCACTAGGATCTCGCCGTGATGTTCTTGAATAATCTGATGGACGATCGTCAAGCCAAGTCCTGTCCCCTCGTGTTCACCGCTTTCATGTTTCGTTGTGAAGAATGGGTCAAAGATGTGGTCGAGATTCGCCTCTGGGATTCCTTCACCGGTATCCTCGATCTCGATGTGGGCCCATACATTTCCTTCCGCCTTCACCAGCCTGCGTGTTTGAACGCGTAGCGTCCCCCCGGACTTTTCCATCGCTGCCATGGCATTGAGGAAAAGATTGAGCAGGACTTGTTTGATCTGCTGTCGGTCCAGCATGACACGAGGTAGGTCTGAGGCCAACTCTTTTTCAATCTTGATCCCATGGCTGTCTGCCTTGACATCGATGAAATACAGGCAAGAGGCGACGATGTCGTTGAAGTCTTCGTCTGTCAGTTGGGGTTCCATATAGCGAGCATAGTCGAGAATTTCCTGAATCAGCCGTTCGATGCGATGCACATCGTCAAGGACGACCTTGCTGAAACTCTGGATAAAATGAGGGTCATCTTTTCTTTCAGGGGCCAGTTGGATAAAAGTTTTGATCGAAGTCAGGGGATTCCTGATCTCATGGGCAAAACCGCCAGCGATCGTTTCAAGTGATTTGAGCCGATCCGTCCGCTTCATGAGCGTATGCGAACGGTGGAGGTCATCGTGCAGCAAAATGGTGTCGATCGCATTTGTAGCAGTTTGCGCCAGCACGGCGAGCACAGATTTGCTCAGAACAGTCTGGTCTCCTAAAGGGAATTCCTTGCCGAGAATTGAGAAGGCTATCAGGCGCCCTTTATTGTAATGTGGCACGATGCGTGTGGCCTCCATGGCTGTCATGGCGGCACGTGCCCCAGCTTCAGGGAGAGTCTCGTGAAGGGCTCCAGCCGAATCACTTTGTGTCATGATCCGGTTGGTTGCTGATAGATGTCGGGGCAACGGATGGATCACGGCCAGGGTCGAAGGGATCAGTGCGGAAGCGATCGGACCGACCATGCTGGCTCGGTGATAACATTCACGTTCGCGATCTAGAATGAATAACGCCCCATGGGTCGTGGAACCCGCACGACAGATTTCTTGAATTATCCGATTCGAAAGTGTCGTCAGGTCGGTCATGGATCCCAGGTCCGCCGCGAAAATGGCTACCATGTCCAGTAGCTCGCTGGAGGACGGTGCCATACTGTCGGTAGTCTGAGAGTGTAAGGTCATAAGAAACAGGGAGCGTGGCTATGCTATGACTAGCCTGCGGAAATCCAGATTGGGGAAGAAATATTATGTGTTCAAAGATGTACAGTCGAAAGTATACACGGGCAGGGGACGTTCAGCTAGTGGATTTATCTTTTTCTATAATGGCCAGGAAAGCATGCCCATCAAGCACGGGAAGGATACGGGGTATGAGGGGGATACCTGCTTGCCTGAGAAACCAGGCGAGTGAGGATTGGTCGAAGGTATGCAGCAAGCCATGACGGATAGCTTCCCTGACTCGCCCAAGATATTGAATGACCATTTGGGCTTGTGGGCTGAATTCATCCTGATGTGCTCTGTGTAGATGCTGGCGGTAGAGAACTGAAAGATCGCTATTCGGGTGAAAGACCGTGAGTAGGAGGCGTCCTTGTGGGCGGAGCACACGATAACACTCGCGAATCGTGGCCACTGGAGAGGGGACGAAGGAGAGTGACAGATTGCAGATGACGCGATGGAGAGAGCGGTCCTTCATGGGCAAACCTTGCATCCAATCTGTATTGATCCAGTCAGTAGTGAGAGGCGGGTTAGTGGTAAGAGTTCCCGCAAAGTCACTGTTGAGTTCTCGGTGCAAGGCTCGAAAATTCTGTCGAGCCTGTGTCAGCGAGTCAAGGGAGTATTCCAGCCCGATCATATGAGCTGGCTGCTCCTGGTCCCATCCACGCTGCCTCGCGCGGTAGGTTTGGTTGATCATCGTGGCCCGGATTAAATCTCCTTGGCCGACTCCTACATCGACGAGCATGGAACCCGGTTCGAGTGGGCTAAGAAGCCGATAGAGATTATCCAAAAGATGCCAGTGCTCGCGGAGGTTTCCAAGTTGGGGGAGTTGCTGGATATAGGCGATCCGCAAGGCTTCGCGGGTGATCTGTGAGAGATTGTGCCGAAGACGGGTACGCTCCAGCTCGATGCGCTGTTGACGAGCTGGCATGTAATGGGTTTGTGCATGGAAGTCGGCCGAAACGGTCGGTAGTGAAACGATTGCTGCGATCTGTTCCAGGACCTGCTGAAAGGCTTGGAGGCATGACTCATTGAGCGGCAGGTTCTGGTTGATCAGCTGGGCGGGGACTGTCGTCAGCCTGGTGTGGGTTCCTAAAGCAGTGAGAAAAGCCTGCGGGAGGTCCGCCGAAGGCAACGGTCCGAGGAGGCTATTGGGGGCTGTAACGATGACAGATGGAGAACGAAGTAGACGCAGATCTGCAACTGTAGAGGCCAAATCTGTGAAATGGCCGGCAATGAGATCGCCGACAAATCGATCGACATCGATGTTGAGCCCGAGCAGGTTTGCGATGCCCCGTCGGAGTCCGTACCGGTAGTCAGCCACAAGGTCATGACCATGAACGGTCATGAGCATGGCCTGGATATCGACAACCGGATTGATCAGGAGAAGCAGGTCAAGAGGACGGGATTGCACCGCCATTTTGAGAGCGACTCGTGCGGTCACATCGCTTGCAATCACAATCAAGGGAGCGGTCGGCCACGTATGCTGGACGAATTCTACGACTTTAAGGAGGTCGGCCTGCATGCTTCGTAACGTGGTCTGTTGCAGTTCACCGTCGCTGAGTCCTACGTGGTTGGTATGGTCATAACGTAAAATGCGTAGCTGATGGTACGCCAGAAAGTACGACAAGGTTATGGCATCCAAAGCGGTTTGGCCATAACCGGGAGCGATGATCACGACCGGAGTGTTCGGAGTTAGCGACTGGCGAAGGTGGTCGTCGGTGATCACAATCGTCTGGCCTCGTGGGCTCCGACACTCGCGCGGAATACTGACGACTAACGATTGCTGCGAGGCGATTTCCGATTCACTTGGAGATGTCAGATGTTGTCGGATGACACGGGTCACCTCACGTTCAGCATATGGTGTAAGACCCTGGAATCGGAGGCCAACCAGAATGGCAGGGTCGGATCCTGGTTGGCGAAATTCGTTAGGTGCTATGGGAGGCTGAGCCGACCAGATGATCTTGGTGGGAAGCGGGGACTCCGGTACACTCGGTTCATGGCTTCCAGGATGGCTCGGGGTTTGTGTGGCGTTGAAGTGGAGCGTGGCAAGGCCGCTCAGAAATTCAGGGCGAGTATTCAGGTGAAGGCAGGCACCACCCCTGCTGAAGTTGACCATGAGTGCTGCTAGGAGATGAGAGTGACCGGTGCGGTCGATGATATCCAGTCTGGCTGGGATTGAAAGCCCCACTCGAACCGACTCGCGCCGGTCAACATATTCTTGTTCGGTTTGAACGGGGGGATTCACCCCAGCCCATTCGAGTTGCGACCCTGCTTCAAGTACTACTTCAAGGGAAAAGGGTGATGTCCGTTCCTTCGCTGCCTGGATCAGCGAGGCGAGGACAGCAGCTTCTTCTCGTTTTGGTAAATCAAACACGACGACGAGTTTGGAAATTGGTGTTCCGGAAAGAGGCCAGATGGCCCGTTCCTGCGTCTCACCGTGCAGTTCGAGTATTCCCACGGCAGTCTTGAGTACAAGATAGGCATCCTGTGCTGGAAAGGTGGGGAAATTGCCGGGAAGGGTGATGCAGGTACCACCGAGACTGATATTAGAAACGGTGCCGGTCCATGTCGATGATCCGATGGTGATGGTGGCAGGCAGGGTGGTTGAAGTCCGAGGTGAATGACGCCGTTCCTTTTGCGGCACGCCGGAATCGACCACAGGGACAGCTGTAGATATGACGTGATCAGTTTGGGGAGTTGGTGCAGGCAAGACGGTAGAGATCGAGATTGGCGGCGGAATCATTGCGAGAGGAAGATGCGATACAAGTGGCAGACGGAGAACCATGCGAAGGGGACCCTGCATCGGTGCTGACACATCTAAGACGCCGTCGAGTTGACGAACGATCTGGTACGACTCAAGGAGATCAGTGGAAAGGGGTAGTGTAGTCGGGGATACAGACCAGATTTTGTCAGATTCCAACAGTTCGACCTCGACTTCTGTTGGTGGCGCGAGGGGGAAGAGTGAGGGTTCGTCCGCTGAAATAGAGGAGGGTCCCACCGTGCGTGTGCTCACGATAAGTTGGTGTGCACGGCCGACCGTCCGTAAGTAGCTCTGTGCATAGCTCAGGAGAGACCGCGCAAGTTTCATGACCTGTTCGTGATCCCCGAGTAAAGAGGGAAGGGGCGACGAGAATTGCTTTATGATCCCAGCATTATCCGCGACGGTCGGACTTGTAGCCATAAGTACATCATCAAGTATGTCGTTGATGGTGTTTCCTACGGTGCCATCCGGTGTCTCCTGGATGGCCTGAGCCAAGTCTGTGCCGAATTTCGCCGCTTCTGTGGCGTGGCTGATGAGTGTTTTGACTCGGTCATCCAAGTGTGTATCGCGAATCGTGGTGAGGAGTTGCTGAGACTGTGCCAGCATTGAGGTCAAAGGATCATGCAACTGTTGGGATAAAAACGTGACCCGCTTGGCCTGGGCGAGCAATATATCTGTCTGTTGGAGTTCTCGTCGGAGTTGATGGATCGTGGCGTCTTGTTGTTTGGATTGTGCAAGATCTCGGATCAGCCCCACCGTGCCGACAAAGCGGCGAAGGGAGTCATAGAGCCCTCTGGCACAGACCTCTGCTATAAGAGTCAGAGGTCTGTTGTCCTGTGAGAGTTTCCTCCGGAGGGTTAATTCAACGCGGTTGGTGCTCCGAGCGTCAGAGCGTCGCTCGTTAAAGCGATATCGAGCTACCGCTTCTTGGTCTGGAGGGATGAGGGTGGTATAGGACAATCCGATCAGTTCATCGGGGGAGTAGCCCAATAGCGTAATAATGCCAGGTCCAACCATCAAGAAACAGCCTTTGTCATCCAGTTCATAGGCGGTGGTATCACGGAGGGATTCGATGAGTCGACGATAGCGTTGTTGCGCATGATCCAGGGCTGCTTTCATGTGATGTTTGTCGATGGCTTCTCTCGCACAGAATAGGAGTTCGGTGAGAAACGCCGGAGATTTCTTGGAGAGAAAAAAATCGACGTCGGCTTGAAGTGCCTGAAGCGCAGAGGATGATTCGGAACGATCACTCAGTAGAAGAGTTGCCGCGTGTGGCGCGCGAGATTTCAGTTCGCCGTAGAGAGACGAGTAGCTTCCCTCGAGGCATTCTTCATCGATGAGGATGATGGCCCATTTGTTCGGCCGAGTCCATGCGCTGGCTTCTTCCGCAGAATACGCAACTTCCACAATGCAGCCGGGGAAAAACCCGCGTAGCCCGATGGTAATAAGTTTGATGGACTCAGCTTGCCCGCTGATAATCAGGATGGTGATCGGCTCACTCTGCGGCATCGAACTATCCCTGTGTTCCTGGGGAATCCGAGCAAGCCCAGTTCCAGCGTGGCATCACGAGGCTCCTCCGTCACGCTTCGAAGGCAATCTACTCCGCACGCATCTAATGTATAGAAATGTGAATAGCATAGGCGGAGGTAAGAAACCCAGTCTACGTGAGTCGAGAGGCCTCCTACTTTGGTAGGGGGCCTTGGGTAGCGAACAAAATTGAACGAAGTCAAATCAAGACGAAGCCTCTGGGATGGGAAAGCAGCAGCGCAAAATTCACCGAATGCTGGGGCAGGTATGGCGAGTTTCTTGGTGTGAGCGTTAATTCTTGGCGAGAGGTGCAGCAGCTGTTGTCGGGCAAGCCCCCGGAGTCATGTACAGCAGATAATTCCCCATGCCATGTTGAGGGTCGCTCTTCTGCAAGGGGTGGTGATGGACCATGACCATTTCGTATTCGTCGGCTTTGGTCACCGGAAATCCGTGACTGTCACTGTAGACTTGATGGGGTTTGAATTCGAGAAATGTTCCGTCCGGACCGACATCAGGAACCGTTCGGAGGAGGGTTTGCTTTGTAGTCGTATTTTCCAGCCCAATCATGAGAAGTTCGTCATGGCCGTGCGGGTAGGCGAATTTCACGCAACCATCCATAGAGAATTTGAGAGGGGCTGTGTGGACTCTCACGCCGGTGTTAATTTCGATGCCTTCATCAGTCTGGTCCGGGCCTCGCTGACCGAACTTGCTGAAGCACACGATATTAACGCCCACCTGATAGACATCCATCTCCTTGACCGGAGTTCCTTCTGGCGCCATATACATGGTGAAGGACGCCATCACATCCTTGGTGACCGGCGCCTTATGATAAAAGGCCACGATCGATGTGAGGTGGTCCTCTTTGGCAAGCTTCACTCCATAACCAACAGGGAAACGAGTCTCGGTCATCTCTAGCCCGGCCCCGGCAAAGAACAAGGGTTCGTCGGCGCAGGAGACGCTTGGTTTGCTGTTGTTGAGCATCAGGATATGGTGGAGATAATTCTTGGGCAGCGGTGTCCCGTCCTTGGTGAAAACGGCAGTTTTATACCCCACCATATACATATCTTTTGGTAACTGAAAGGCGTGCTTGGGCATCGATGCCGCGAGGTCTCCATCGTGACCAGCTGGCAGATCGATCGGGCCAAAGGTGAGAGTGACCGTATTGTCCCGAATGGCGATGGTGGTCGTGGTTTTACTTGTGAGCGTTGGGACGGCGTGGTGGTGATGCCCGCTGTCTGCGAGGACAGGGGAAACCAGGCAGAGGCTGATGAGCATAGTAAAGATGACAGAACGCATACAACCTCCCAAGAGTAAAAAGTAGTTCCACGAATGTCTGTTGTGAACTTCGTAAGCGTGTGTGGGGTACGCTGTCATTGGGCAGTTTGGGGCTGGGTCATTCGTTTCCAGACATAGGTCCCACCGTGCTCGCGGGGAGGTATATTCTTCTGGGCACCGACTCGCGAATACCACCACACGCCCTTGGCCTGAGTGCCATCTTCTGAAAGCAATAGCTCAAAGCCTCCTTCACGATCATTGCCTGGCTGCTGCCAGGTGCCTTGCCAGAGACGGTCGGCATACTTGGTGGTGACAAATCGCCCACCATGTTGGGTATAGCTACCATTTCCGTTTTTGTCTAATGTGGCCGTATAGCGTTTATCATCTTCCACCTCGATAATCTCCCATCCTCCGCTCAGATCGGGAACGGAGGACGTCCCATTGCTAACCAAATATTGCGATGTCGCGGACGTTGGTTGTTGAGCCAGAGAATTCCCAAGCTGGACCGTTCTGAACGACTCGTGCCATGACAGGAGCATCCATTGCCCCTGACGACGTTCGAGCACACCAGTTTCTCTGAGAGGCAGAACGGTTCTCTTTAGATTCGCTCCTTCCCAGACAAAACGGATGTAGTCCAGTTCCATTGTAAACCAGGCGAGATCGCCCTTGGTCCAGACCTTCAGTTCGTGGATTGGGATCTCAAGCTTCTGGACGGAGTCAAACTCCTCCCGCATCTCACGCTCGAACTCCGGCCATCCCACATATTTGCGCCCGGCAATGGTGTAGCTGGTTATGTCGGCATCGTGGGCCATGAGGCGAGAAAGCGTCGCGAGATCCTTTTCAGCATTTGCGCGAACGAGTGTACGGATCGTTGTTTCCGGATCAGTCGAGTCAGCTGCGCGGCTTTCAAACGTGTGTGCCAAACCCAAAAGCACGATGAGGGCGCTCGCGAAAACGAGTTTCATAATTCCAACGGGGAACTGATTTTCTTCTGTGGTTCGCAACCAGTGGTGAATCCGACTCTGAGGCGGCTCATGCGTCAAACTACACGGGTCGCGTGTTCATGTCAACGAGGAAGCTGAGGTTCGTTTAGCTACGACGGCATGCGACAACAATCACGGTTATATTATCTTCTCCTCCTCTGTTGAGGGCCTGCTCAGTCAGGCCATGACAGGCCTTATGGGGGTCGCCCCCTGCAAGGGAAAGTATTGATGCGATAGATGCATCATCCAACATTTTCGTGAGTCCATCACTGCAGAGTATGACGATGTCCTCCGGAGTGACCGGCGTCGAGGTCAACTCCGGTTTCATGTCAACGCCCATTCCCAGGCCTTTGGTCAGGATGTGACGCTCAGGATGTGTGAGTGCCGTAACCGCGTCGATCAAGCCTCGCTGCACAAATTTCTGGACCAAGGTATGATCGCGGGTCAATTGCTTGAGTTCGCCCGCTCGGTAGAGGTAAGCGCGACTATCGCCCAGGTGTGCGATGTGGGCAACTTGTGGTGATGCAGGTGTTATCGTCAAGGCGACGAAGGTCGTGCCCATCCCTTCCAAGGACGGTTTTTCCAGAATGAGATCGTGAATTCGCCGGTTAGCGCTTGTCACGAGGTCTGCAACGAATTCGGCAGTTTTAGCGGGATGATCGAGGAGCCAGGCTGCCCGTTGTTGAGCCCGTCGCGAAGCCTCGGCTACGGCGGTATCAGCAGCAAGCCCTCCGGCCGGGTGCCCTCCCATCCCATCTGCCACAATCCACACGCCGCAGTCATTCAAGAGGGCCAGCGCATCCTGATTCGATGCGCGAACATGTCCCTTCTCTGTCCGGCCGACACCGGCCCATTGCAGGGGTTGTGTCACGAAGCGACTCCCATTGGCTCTCGACGGCGAGTCGGAGGGAATCCCACAGACAACGGGCCGAATCTCGCGACCATCTGGTCATAGAGGAATAATGCCAGCGGTTCCAGATTTTGCGTATCGGCCGCGTTGTACTTCAGCAACAGATCGCGTGCGGCTTCATCTCCTGCGCGCCACTGGTGCCATAGACGAACGGCTTCCCATCCATCAAGTCCAGCCACGTCGGTCTCGCGCGTAATCTGGACTTCACGCTCGATGAATTTCAACCCGCCCTGCAGACCGAGCCTGCGGGCCGCGAAGCACAGATCGAAGTGAGGTTTTTTGAAATTTAGACGGGGGAACTTTGCCTGCAGATAGGGAATGTCGAATCCACTGCCGAAAAAGGTGATCAGGAGATCCGTCTGCTCCAATTCCGTCTGTAAGCGGTCTTCTGTTAGTGATTCCCCATGGACCAGGCTCGTCATCTGGCCGTTGCGATACAATCCGACCACAGTCACATGTCCCTCTCGCGCAGACATGCCTGTCGTCTCGATGTCCAGATAGAGTGTGCGGTGGCGAAACGTCTCGAAGAGGCGCCAGTGCTCGCGGCTTTTCAGGCAGGCGCCGAAGAAGTGCGCGTCTCCTTCTTCGAGGCGAGATTGGGCTGTGGCGAGCTCACGGTCATACCAGGCTTTTCGGATGGGGGAGATGCCAGGCACAATCGAAGATTGGATGAATGAAGCCCAATCAAGAATACATTCCTGCCAGAGTCGGCGTTCGGAGCTTTGGCCGATGCCTTTGAGGAGCACGAAGGATGATGTGAGCATACAGCGGGACATTGTAGCCTTGATTTCAGGCAATAAACAAGCTAAAGTCCGCGGCCTGAGCGGGTTTTCATCTTATGGCTACCTGATGTGCCGGTGGGAATTCAATGGCTGATCCACCTAACAAGATTCGTATCACCGTCGGTTCCGTACAGCTCGATGCGGAACTCAAGCTCACGAAAACAGCACGGGAAGTCTATGCCGCATTGCCGGTTGAAGGTCCGGTCAACACGTGGGGTGAGGAGTTCTATTGTAAGGTGGATGGCGTGAAGGACCATCGAGAGACGGCGACCAACCATGTCAAAGTCGGCGATGTTGCGTTCTGGGGGGCCGGACAAGTTCTGGCAATTTTCTTTGGACGCACACCGATGAGTATGGGGCAGGATCCTGTCCCGGCCGACCGTGTCAATGTCATCGGCCGAATTCTCGGGGATTCCTCTGTATTGCGGCGTGTGATGGATGTTCCAACCATCCGGATCGAACGGGTATAGTAGAATGCTGAAACAGTCTGCCAGCAGCGTTCTCCCCTCGAAAGCATCCTCAACGTAGCCCAGAGGCTACGCCTCCGGTGCTTTCATCGGCTGCGGCCTTGCTGGACAGACCGTTTGAGCACTCTACGGGACCATGCTCTAATAGTTTGGCCATGGATCGTTAATCATGCGCTTGTCGAAAGAACGAATTCGCCACATGTCGGAGTCGATCGCCGCCAGGTTGAGACAGGAGGGGCATCTGGCGATCGTGGGAGATCTCAAGGGCTTCGTCGACCAGATCGATCATGCAATTCTTGAGGAGTTGTCGATTGAAGATCGCCTGAATGCCGAAGTGCGGCAGCTTTTGAAAGCCTATGAGCAAGACATCGAGCGAGGGCACGTGGATTTTCAAAGGATGTTCACGATGGTGAAGAGCAAGCTCGCAAAGGAGCGAGGCATCATTCTTTAAAATAGTGAAGGATAAGATGTGAGGGGTCCACATCCCTGACGAGTTTTGTATGTTGAGCGAAGATAAGATCAGTCATCTCTCTCACGTCATTCTTCAAGTCTTGAAGAGGAGCCCTTTGGTGACGATACAAGCCGATGATGGGCGTGTGCTGAAGGAGATCAAGCGGGTGCTTGCATCGGAGTTAGCGCAGGAGGAAGATATAGATCGAAAGGTCAAAGATAAGTTGGCTTCCTACTCGCGCGGGATCGTCGAAGGCAGCGCGGAATGGGAAGTGCTCTATCGGAAAACATTCGAGGAAGAGACGCGGAAACATGCAAAAATGTGAGAAGTCGTTGGAACGTGGAATTGCGATGAAAGCTCTGTCCATGCTGGGAGTAGTCTTCATGCTCATTGCAGTGGTCGCTTGTTTCAAGGCTAAAGAGAAACCGTTGGTTCCCCTGGCTCTCGAGTCGGGAGTGAAGCCGCAAGCGGTGGCCCTGACTGACCAGGGGGCGCAGGCCTACCAAGCGGGGCAATTCGACGAGGCGAAGCTGTTGTTTTCTCAAGCAGTGGATGCCGCTCCCCAATCGGGGCCGGCACACTATAACTACGCCTTGGCGTTGAATGCCTTGGGTGATACGGCGCAGGCACGCCAACAGTTCATGGAAGCGGCCAACTATGCTCCTGGTGACAAAGTGATCTGGGACTCGCCTGCGCTCAGGCCTTACGGCAACGTGGAGACGCCAAAGAAAAAGCTACTCATTCCACCAGGAGCCACCAGGCCAGGCATGGGTCCCACAGGACCGCGATAGTTGCAGGCAGATTTAAGAAGGGGTGTATGAATATGGTAAAAGAGCTTGAAGTCGGTGGTAAGGCTCCCGCTGTGTCTCTTCCAGACCAGTCGGGCAACCCTGTCAGTCTCAAGGATTTTGCGGGCAAGCAGGTGGTTCTCTATTTTTATCCGAAAGACGATACGCCTGGCTGCACGAAAGAATCGTGCGACTTTCGCGACGCCGAAGCGTTAATTAAGAAGGCAGGTGCCGTGATTCTCGGTGTCAGTTTTGATGGCCAGGAATCTCACCGGAAATTCATCAAGAAGTTTACCTTGCCGTTTCCGCTGCTCAGCGACGAAGATAAGGTTGCTGCGAAAGCCTATGGGGTTTACAAAGAAAAGAACATGTACGGCAAGAAATATTGGGGCATCGAGCGTAGCACCTTTGTGATCGACCAAGCCGGCAAGTTGAAGGCGATTTTCCGCAAGGTCAAAGTCAACAGCCATGTGGATGAGGTACTAGCCGCTCTCAAGGCCTAACCTTATTACAGGATGCTGAAAAAGCCCGCCAGCGGGGAGTGGGATGGTCCGGTGAATTCCCCGTGCTCGCGCAACGCGCGGTCTCAGAAGACCCTCGTTGGACGCGCGCAGTGGGGAATTCATCCGGGCCATCCCAGAGTACAGTAACCAAGCAAGCTTGGAGGCACTATCTAGACCTGCTTACTGCGGCCTTGCGTGGGAGAAGGCGCGTCTTGGCGCGCCAGGGTTGGGCGGGTGAGAAGGTTGGACTTTTTGAGCATCCTGCTCTGTGTTTCTCTTTTATTCTTTATGTGGCTGTGCGGCCTATGAGTGCTTTTTCCCGCAGAGCCGGTCTTCTTCTTCTCATTTTAATTACGCCTTCAATCCTCTACGCGGGCGATAAGATCGCCGGAACCTTGACGGTTCATGATAGCCTGACCGCTCCCAATCAGCCGGTCACCATCATTGCCACAGTTACAAAAACTGGTCCTTTGGCACAGGCCGGTTCAGGAGGCGCATCTCTTGAGCTGGTCATCGCTGGTAACGTCGTTGCGACTGCGATGACGGGAACCGATGGCCGGGCCTCCTTGCCCTATATCCCAAAGGCCAAAGGAGCTGTCCCCTTCACTGTGCGTGCGGGGAATACTTCTGGAGTCGCGTTGACTGAAGCTGGTGGGAATCTGGCCGTGTGGGAACGGCGCAGTCCGATCGTGGCAGTTGAAATGGCGGCGCTGATGGAAAGCGCCGTCGGAGAAGGAACGACCGTAATCAAGCCTGGAGATGAATCGGAGGTTAGACGCCCGATGTCCGATGCTGCGGAAGAACTCAGCAAGTTGACGCAGTTCTATTACAACGTGCTCTATGTGGTGACCATGGAGAATGGGGTTACTAATGGAGACCAGGCAAATGCGCAAGCGAGACAGTGGCTCAAGGATCAGAAATTTCCAATCGGGCACATTCTCGTGCTGCCGTCTGATCCGGAGGCATTAGGTGCAAAACTCGATGAAATGCATCTGGCAGGATGGACGCAGCTCAAAACAGGGATTGGGCGTACGAAGGTGTTTGCTGAATCGTTTCTGCAGCGGCGCCTCGAAGCGGTGATGGTTCCGGAGCCAGCGAAGGGCGAGGCTCCACGCAAGGCGAAGGTGGCGAAAGAGTGGAAAGAGGTGCGCAAGAAGATGTAGCAGGCGGCCAGGTACCCTCCCTTGCTTGTGGAACTCGCGATTTAGCAGGGAGTAGGCAGACCGCCCTTTTTGCTCGCGCAACGCGCGGCCTCGGAAGGCCCTCGTTGGACGCGCGCAGTAAAGGGCAATCTGCCTACTCCCTGCGGAATATTGAGGGACGGCAGACCATCGTTCGCCTCGCGTAGCAGAGGAGCTACCTGTACCCTCTCGTAGAGATGCCTTCCACTCAGGAGGAGAGAAGTAGAAGATGAACAAGAATGGAAGGACACCCACGTTAGTCTATGTGTTCCCGGAACGCGCGCTCATAGAAGGGCCTCGTTCAACGGCCGCACATAGACCAATATGACGCGTTTGTTCCCGATTGAGGGCTTCTGAGTCTTTGATTTTCCCAGAAGGAGTAGGCAGATTGTTCTTCACTGCGCGCATCGAGCGACCACCGCTTTATCGTGGGGGCTCTGCGAGCACGAAGAACGGTGTGCCTGCTCCTTCGCATCGTTCTGAAGCCGCGCGTTGCGCGAGACGGAACGATCATCAGGCTCCATCCCTTCCTCTGTTCTGCAAGCATAAAGGGCAGACAGATTACACTTGCCCGTGCCTTTCCTTTAGCGAGCTCTTTCCATTAAGATGGGTTTTGGATTTCCTTCTTTTTGAGGCTCCTCCGAATGCGGGCGAAGACGAGTTTTTCCTGCCAGGCTTGCGGGCACCAGTCGCCTCGGTGGCTGGGTCGCTGTCCGGACTGCAGCGGGTGGAACACGATGAAAGAAGAACGGCAGGCGCCGACCGGCAAGGGACGGCCTGCTGCGATGAAGATAGGGGCGGCGAAGGCCACCGCGATTGCCGACATCGAAGTGGTCGGGGAGGACAGGCGGCTGACGCAGATCGGTGAATTTGACCGGGTATTAGGAGGGGGAGTCATTCCCGGCTCGGTCATCCTGATCGGCGGCGATCCGGGGATTGGGAAGACGACCTTGTTACTCCAGGCGCTTCCGCGTCTGTCTTCCAAAGAGGAACCGGTCCTCTATGTGTCTGGAGAGGAATCTCCAAGGCAGATCAAGATGCGGGGGCAACGGCTCGGCATTGCGCATCCGAATCTGTTGATCCTGGCGGAAACTTCTCTCGAACAGATTCTCAAAGCAACTCAGGAGATTCAGCCTGCGGCGGTGGTCGTTGACTCGATTCAAACCGTCTATACGGAGCAGATCACGTCCGCCCCTGGCAGTATCAGTCAGGTGCAGGAAGTGGCAGGCCAGTTGATGTGGTATGCAAAGCGCAGCAGCGTGCCGGTCTTCATCATCGGGCATGTCACCAAGGATGGAGCCATCGCCGGGCCGCGACTGTTGGAACATATCGTCGACACAGTACTCTACTTTGAAGGGGACAAGGGACATAGTTTTCGTATTCTCCGTGCGGTGAAGAATCGCTTTGGCTCGACCAACGAAATTGGCGTGTTCGAAATGAAAGACTCCGGGCTGGAAGAAGTGAGCAACCCCTCCGAGTTGTTCCTGGCGGAACGGTCTCAGCGTACGACGGGATCGGTAGTGGTATCCAGTTTAGAAGGATCGAGACCGATTCTGGTCGAACTCCAAGCATTGGTGAGCTCTACGAGCTTCGCGATGCCCAAACGCATGGCAAATGGCGTAGAGCAAAATAGAGTGGCTCTCTTGCTTGCGGTCATGGAGAAGAGGCTGGGTTTGCATTTGGCAGGTCAGGATGTCTATGTGAACGTGGTCGGTGGGTTGCATATCGACGAGCCGGCCATCGATTTGGGTATCGTGGCATCAGTCACGTCGAGTCTGCGTGAAGTGCCGATTGAACCGGGATTGTTGGTGCTGGGGGAGGTGGGGCTGGGTGGTGAGGTACGGGCAATCAGTCAGGCAGAGATGCGGATTCGCGAAGCGGCTAAGATGGGATTCAAACGCTGCCTCATGCCGGAACGAAACCTGGCCAAGCTAGAGCCAATCGAGGGGATTGAATTGATCGGGATTCGCGAAGTGGGGGAGGCACTGGATGTGGTTCTGGCATAGAAAAGGGGGAGGTGGACGAGCCTCTGTGCTCGCGCAACGCGCGGCCTCAGAAGGCCCTCGTTGGACGCGCGCAGTGGAGGCTCATCCACCTACCCCTTTCGCTGTGGTGGATGGGAGGAGAGAAGGGAGAGCGAGGAGTATAAAGATAAGTGATGGAAAGGTCGGAGGTTCGGCCTTCAGCCTTATGGCTATCGCCCTAGTCATTTTATCCGGATGTAGCATGTTTACGCCGCGCGAGGAGGTGCAACTCAAGCAGACGACGGCAAAGGAACTGACGGCACTGCTGACTCAGCGGGAGGCAGCGATTCAGACGATGAAAGGTCTTTTTAGCGCAAAGGTGCGCGGAGGGATCATTCCCATCGCGTCACGGGTGGAAGGTGCATTGTACTATCGCCGTCCAAACGCCATGCGACTGCGCGGGTTTACGGCGGTCGGCAGTGAGCTCTTCGAGTTTGTCCAAACGAATAATTATTTTAGGTTACGGCTACCGACCATGGGCCGTGTCCTGTCCGGCGATCCGTCCGACATGAGCGAAATGGGAAAGCTTGCTCGGCCATTTCAATTGAGTGTATGGGCAATGGGTGGTGTATTGGGCACCGGCACGATCGCGAAGGACGAGACAGTCGTTCTTGTAGAAGAGGGGGACCACTACCGTTTTGAGGTGTCCGGCCCCTCTCTCAATGGGACGCCGTTCATGCGGCGGCGCCTGTGGTTTGAGCGTCAGACGTTCTTGGTCGTTCGTGAGGACAGGTTGATGGAGTCGGGTGCCGTGGAAGCGACCATTCAATATGAGGACTTTCGCCCGATCGGTCAGGCAGAGGGAGCATCAAGTGCTGCCGAGAGACAGTTGCTGCGGCCTTTTAGAATTATGTTAGAAGATGGGAAGGGGCAGGGGAGCGTACAGGTCACTTTTCACGAGATGATTCCGAATCAACCGGTCACAGCCACAGATCTTGCCCAGGTCTCGCTCCAATGAAGGTACTGGCAGTCGAGACGGCCACTTCATGGCAGAGTGTCGCGATCCTTGATGAGTCGCGGACCCTTGCCTGCTACGAACAGGAAGCGGCTGGATCGCATGCCAGATCATTGTTGCCGACGATCAATCGAGTGTTTCGTGAAACTGGTTTAGCCCTTACACAGTTGGATGGTCTCGTAGCGTCAATCGGCCCCGGGTCTTTCACTGGACTTCGTGTCGGTTTAGCCACTGTCCTAGGGTTCAGGACGATCAGCAAGCTTCCCCTGACAGTGGTGCCAACATTGGAGGGTATGGCCTGGAATCTCAAGGGGACGTCGAGGCCTCTCTGCCCCATCCTCAATAGTCGGCGCGGCGAGCTTTATTGGGCGTTGTTTCGCTGGACCGAGGATGGTCAGTTGCAGCGAGTGATCTCCGAACAGGTGGGAACGGCGACCATGCTGGGTGGTAGTCTTCATGGCTCGGCTCTCGTTTTCGGAGAAGGATGGACGACCGAAGAGGAGGCTATCCGCGCGTCGATACCATCCTCAACCACAATTGCCGAAGCGCCGGACTCAGCCATGAGACCATCGGCCGTTTCAATCGGGTTGGCAGGAATGGAGCGGCTTCGACGGCGAGAGTATGCAGGAATCGGTCTCAGTCCTCTCTATATACAACGCACGGCTGCAGAGTTGAAGTATGAAGAGTCCGGCGGCCTGTCGCCAGTGGTTCTACGCCAGGAGCGGGTGGCAAGAAAGGTTGGCCGCAGGCGCGTAAAAGGCGAATCATGATGTGTGTCGCCTCCAGCCGAAGGGAGATGGTGCGTGGGCAACTGGCTCATTGAACCGGCGACTGTCGAGTCTCTGCCGGATATTCTACAGATCGAAGAAGCTTGCTTCTCGGCCCCCTGGACGCGCAAAATGTTGGAGGCGGAACTGAGTGGGAATCCATTTGCGCATTTTCTGTTGGCAAAGCGAGTGTCACAGAGCGAGGCGGATGTTATTGCAACTGTCGGCTATCTGTGTTTCTGGGTTGTCTTCGAGGAAGTTCGGCTGATGAATTTGGCAGTCATAGAGCTCATGCGGCATAAGGGGATTGCCAAGGCCTTGGTTCTTCAGGCTCTGGATGTTGGGCTTGCACAAGGGGCGGTGCGGGCCGTCCTCGAAGTGCGAGCATCGAACCAGGCTGCGCGTGGTCTCTACCACAGTCTTGGGTTTCGCGGCGGGACAATCAGGCCGGCGTACTATACGAATCCCGTAGAAGATGCGCTACTCATGGAATTGAATCCGATTGTATTGGAGTCGGGTCGATTGACCGGCGAAGTGGATTGTGAAGGAGAACGTATCAAGCCATTGCAGTAATTTCATAACCAGGAGGTGCGACATGCTGACAGACAGTATGATTGCGGAACGGTTGCGTGAATCCAGTCACGAATTCCGAGCACTGGAAGAGGCTCACCACCGTCTGGACCTGGAACTAATCCAATTGCAGAAGCGTCACGTGCTGACTCCCGCCGAAGAGCTGTCCATGAAGCAGCTGCACAAAGAGAAGTTGGCAAAGAAAGACCAAATGGCCGAACTGATCCGTGTCAGCCGAGACCATGATCTGCAGGCAGCTCCACAGTGAGGAGCGGTAACGTGAGGGTGCTATCAGTCGACAACTGGGACCGGAGCTATGGCACAGATTCTCAATCCCCTTGGCGCACATATCCAGACCGTCAAGAAGCGACTGATCATCATTGGGGCCACGATTATCGTGGCCCTGTTGGTGGCCTTCACCTTTTCCGGCGAAATGGTTGCATGGTTGAATCGCCCGTTTCCCAATCAGTTGGTATTTTATGGACCGACAGAGGCTTTGTTTGCCTCGATCAAGGTCTCGCTGCTGGCGGCTATTATCGCGAGCCTGCCAGTCATCTTCTACCAGTGTTGGAAGTTCATTGAACCAGCGCTGCTCCCAAAGGAGCAACGCTGGGGCATTCCGCTGTTTGTCCTGGCAGGGGCACTCTTTGCCTTCGGATTAATCTTCTGTAACCTTGTCATTCTCCCGCTGGTCATCAACTTCTTTGTCAGCTTCGGCATGGATCACGATGTGACGCCGGAATTGAGCGTCGGAACCTATATCGATTTCAACGTCAAATTTCTGCTGATTTTCGGCTGTGCATTTGAATTGCCGCTGGTGCTCACCATTCTGGCACGGGTCGGTGTCGTGTCGGGCCTGGTGCTTGCCAAGTATCGGAAGTATGCGATTCTGGCCTCTTTGATTCTGTCGGCCGTCGTCACGCCGGATGCGACGCTTGTGACGATGCTCCTGATGGCAATACCCTTGATGGTGTTGTATGAGATCGGAATTATCGGCGCACGAATCTTTGGGCGAGCCAGCCCGACGGAGGTTAAATTGCCTCTCGACCCGGACCTGCCGATAGGACCTGCTGGACAGAGGGTCCGATAGCCGCCGTTAGAGGTGAGGCATGAGGGTTTAGGGGTAAAGGGATAATGATTCGTGTTTGGAAGACGTCGACAGTTCTTGCGCTGAGTATCTGGAGCGTAAGCGGGATCGTGGGAGCTGCCACGCAAGCCCCTACCCCGATCCCACCATCTTCACAGCAAGTTCCGGATCATGGGGAAAGCCACCCTCAGTTTGAATTCTTCGGTCAGCAGGCCGTAAGTATTCAGGCACTCACGTCTGTCGGGAACGACCTCGTGTATGCCGGCTCGTTTGGCCTTGGTCTATTTCGCAGTGAGGATCGCGGCGCCACCTGGACGAAATCGGGGGAGGGTGTGGCCGATCCGTTTATTCTTGCCCTTGCTACTGGGAAAGATGGCGCGATTTTCGCCGGGACTTTCAGGGGGGGAGTATTTCGTTCGCGCGATCGGGGGAAAAGCTGGCAAGCGGTCAATAACGGACTCAAGCGATTGGAAATCAAGGCTCTTCTTGCTGCCGGCGATGGGATATACGCCGGTACCAGTGATGGGGTTTATCGACTCGCTGCCACCGACCGTTGGTCTGTTGTCACCACAGGTCTCGACGACATCCTTGTCCATACCTTGGCCCTCTCGTCAGACGGGACTCTGTTTGCCGGGACGTCCGGGAAAGGGATTGTACGATTTAAGGCGCAATCGACCGGCTGGGTTCGACAGCAGAATGCGCTCAAAGATCATGAAGGGATGACGGAAAACTTTGTTCGAGTCTTGACGATCGATCCCGCGGGCGGTATCTATGCGGGCACGTTCGGTGGCGGCGTGTTTCTGAGTGTCGATGGGGGTGTCACTTGGCAGCCCATCAGCCGGGCACTTCCGAACGATTCAATTCGCGGGATTTTGTTTAACAGCAGAGGGCTATTCGTGGCGACCGGGCACGGGATTTTCAAAACAACCGACCGGGGACGTCAGTGGGTTCCGCTCAATAAAGGGTTGACCAGTATGGCTGTTCAAGTCTTGATAGAGTCCGTCGCCGGAGTGCTCTATGCCGGTACGAGCGACGGGGCATTCCGAAGCGATGACGACGGGCGGACCTGGAGTCCCATCAATCAAGGCCTTGAAAGTATGAACACGCCATCTCCCTTCCGTTTTCGCTAACCAAGAAAGGATAGAACGATGTCAGAGCCGACAGAGAACACCAGAGCAACTATTTCCGTCAGCAGCAAGGGGGCGCAGCTGGGCGATATTGTATTGCGATTGTTTCACGATGTGGCGCCAGGGCACGTAAAGAATTTTACAAAGCTGGCCCAAGAAGGTTTCTATAACGGCACGACCTTTCATCGGGTTATTCCCGGTTTCATGATTCAGGGTGGCGATCCTAACAGCAAAAGTTCTGACCGGGCGTCGCACGGGATGGGGGGGCCCGGCTATAAAGTCAAGGCTGAGTTCAACAGCAAGCCCCACAAACGCGGTGTTCTGTCCATGGCTCGTTCTAACGATCCGGACAGCGCCGGCTCGCAGTTTTTTATCTGCGTCGCAGATGCGAATTTTCTCGATTGGCAGTACACAGCATTCGGTGAAGTGGTCAGTGGAATGGACGTAGCGGACAAGGTCGTCAATATGAAGAGGGATGGCCGGGATAACCCCCTCGAACGAGTCGAGATGACGGTCACGATCTCAGAATAACGTGAGGGGTTAGGGGTAAGGTGTGAGGGGTTTAGACCGAAGCGAAAAAAGACTGCCTGATTCTGTATGGGGGGCATTCAGAGCGATCGCCTCACGCCTCACCCCTTACGCCTTACTGGTACTCGCCGGATGCGCCATTCCTGTTGTGCCATACCGGGCGGTCTATGAAGATCCCGTAAATTATGTTCGGCTGGAGTTGGATGATTCCGTGCTGCCGGAATGGCCCCCTAGCGCACATGCCCATCCGCGGACAATAGAGGTCGAAGACATGGCTCGTATCCTTCGCAGCATCTCGGTCAAAGAACATCGGGTCTGGTTACAGAAATGGCTGCTAGGCGAGGCGCCGCTGATACCGGTGTTTCTTCCAGAAGAACTCGCTCTCCTATCAAGACAGATCTCAGAAGCTTTCGCCCTCGCCCGACCGAACGAACGTGTAACATTCTACCTGAGTCAGCCGCGAACGTCTGTCAAGCGCCTCATTACGACTGGTGGGGTCTATATCCATGGGACAGAGCTGCATTTCATTCTGGGGAATTGGCAGGTGATTTATGGTATTCCGACTTATGGGATGATTTATGATCGGCGCTATCCCATGCGACCGACGGCCGCCAAGGGCTTCTACCTGTACTTTAATCCAGCCGATGCAACCATCCCGCAACAAAACAGTCTCTGGGATACATTGTTGGCCAATAAGGATGACGAACTCATCATTGATCTGACAAAAACTCTCTCCGCCCCTGTCTCGTATCACAGCAGCCCGTAAAACAATTACCATCCTCGCCGTTCTTTTCGAAGCGATAAAATAACCTCCACGAAAAGGGTGCCTCTTTCCTTCCATGCAAGGCCGCTACCCCCATAGCTCCAGTCGTTACCGTCCAGTAAGGCTGGCTGATCGATGCTGATTTTGCTAAACACGGGATATGAGACGGGCAGAATTCCCTGTCAAGACACAGACTTAGTAGATTTCACGCCGTTGATTCGGTAAGATGACGGATCAAATACAGACCAGGATGCACTTTACCCACCGAGGATGATCGATCCAGGGAGCAGGAGTGGTTCGAACGCGTGTTGTCGTCGCCTTGATTGCCATCTTACTGGTTGGCGGCGGCGCGTTGCTGATGTTCTTGCCCGGCGACGAGTATCTTAAGAATTTTTTCCTCCAGCAGTTGGAACAGAGTATCGGACGTAAAATAGATGTCCATCGTATCAAGCTTGTCTTGTTCCCCCGCATCCGATTGGAGCTGACGCAGGTCGCGATTCACGATCGAAATTCCGATGACGTCCTGTTATCGGCCCAAAAGCTTGATGTGGTCTTGCGGTTTCTCCCGCTACTGCGCAAACAGGTGGTGGGGAAGCGGCTGTTTATCGAAGAACCGACTTTGACGCTTCGGCGAGACCGTGGTGGGCATTGGAATCTTCTTGATCAAGTCGCTCATGGAGGTTCGGCCGATCAGGATGCGGTGGAAACCATCAGCCGTATTTTTCACGTTCGCGAAGCGACATTGGTCAATGGGAAATTGATCATCATCGACGATGCACATCCGGATAGAACAAGGTCGATGACACTGGAGTCGGTGGATGTATCGCTGCTGATCAGGGCCGAACGGGGACAGGCCGACCTGAAAATTTCTGCCGGTCAGACAGGCGACAAGGGTTTGTCTACTATCTCTCTGGCTGGAACGATCAGCGCTGCCCAGCGGGAGACGTTGGGAAGCAACGACTCTCCCGCCTCCGAAACCGCACTACAATTCGAGGGCATGTTAGACGTAGCAAATCTGAATCTTCGAGAATTGGCGGAATTCTTCGGACCCCACCCGACTCCTCAGCCGTTGCAGGGTGCTGTGCATATGCGTGGTCACCTTAGCGCTGTTCCCGGTGTCGCGGGCTACGATGTGGTCTTGTCCGAATTATCCGCGAATCTTGAGGAGATGGAGCTTGCGGGTCAAGCGAGCCTCGCCGGCCTATTAACGCCTCAGCCCACTTTCGCCGTTACTCTCTCGGCATCGCCGGTTTTATTGAGCCGATTGTTCACAGTATTGCCGGCTGAATGGGTGCATCCGCAGCTCGCGGCCGTGATCAAGGATCGTGAGATTGACGGGATAGTGGAGATAGTCTCGGCGACTGTCATGGGGTCTGTGGCGGCAGGGCCGCAATTGTCGATGACCGGAGAATTCCGTGTGAAGGAAGGGCGAGCCTTGATCGGGGAGAGTCGTATCCCTGGCACGGGTCTGGCCGCGCTGGTGTCGGTCGAAGCTGGCCGACTCAGGATCTCGGACATAAGCGGACTCTATGGGAAGATCCAGATGAAAGAGAGTAAGGCACTCGTTTCATTTTTAGAGACGGGTCCCTGGCTCGAGATGGACATAACCGGGACGATGACCGCGGCAGACCTATTCCAGTTTCTTTCCAAGACTATCACGTCGGAACAGCTGTCGCGTCTGTTGGCCGATTCGCGTGAGGTCGAAGGCAGTGCCACTCTCACGTTTCGTATGGTCGGCCTGCTTAATCAGCCTGGAGGCGTCACTTTTGCTGGCGGAGAGATCACCGTACAGCAGCTTAGTCTAACCAATCCGTTGTTGCCCAAGCAGTTGACGGCGCTGCAAGGCCGGTTCGTGCTGACGGAGGGTGGAACCCAGTTTGATCAGGTGACGGGACATCTGGGCGATCTAGCCTTGCAGATCAGTGGTGGCATCACGGGGGGAAAGGACAGCGCCTTTCAGGACTTCCTCGTTCGGGTCAATGGCGATGCGGACCATATGGTTAAGATGCTGCCCTCGCAAGGCGTTTCAACAGGGGTCGTCGAGGGTTTGGTCAACGGCGCTGTCGTGTTGACCGGGTCAACCCTGTCGCCGCACCTAAGGGGCGAGGTCGTCCTGACCGAGTCAAAGGTGACGCTTCCCGGTCTGGTCGAAAAACCGATCGGTGCGCAGGCGACGTTGGAATTCGATGGAGTATTTCCTCCCCAGGGCTCCGGGGTCTTGTTTGATCGACTTGAGCTGATCGTGCCACCAATCCGACTGCCAGTGAAAGGCAAAATACAGCTGGGTGAACAATTCTCCATCGATGCGGCGCTTTCGACCGGGACACTGTCGTTGTCCCGCGTACCGGAATGGATTGCAAAGGGAGGGTTTGAGGCGGGGAACATCGAACTATCACTCGACATGAAGGGAAAGGGCGTTGATTGGAAAAACTGGCGGACCACCGGGTGGCTCGCATTAACCAATGGCCTGATGAACGTCAGTGGGGTTGACGGACCCATCCAGGATCTCTATCTGAGGGCCCACTTAGTGAAGAACGTTGCTGAGATCAAACGATTATCGTTTCGCCTACTCGACAGCGATGTCACCCTGGAAGGCACAATTCGCAACTGGGCAGTGAAACCCGTGATTACAACAAAGATAGAATCCAATCAAATGGATCTCGACCTCCTGATCCCAAAAGGCGAACGATCGCCCATTCGCGAGTTTCTGGAGACCCTTGCAGCCACGAGCAAGGTCCAGGCAACTGTGTCGATGGCGCGGGGTCATTACAAGCATATTAAATTCGGGAGCCTGTCCGCCCGCGTCATGATTCAAGACGGTGTGCTCGATCTAGATCGTCTATCCGGCCGATCCCCCAATGGAGAATTGGCCGGTCGTGTCGTGGTGCAGCTACCGCGCAAGCAACCGGCCGACGCTGAAATTTCGCTGCGGGCGACAGGTTTGCCCGTCGAAGATGTGCTGAAATTGTTCGGCCCGAAAGCGGGAATCGCAACAGGGGAAGCCCGGATGACAGGGACGATCCGGGGCCATGGGAGGAATCCCCACGGGCTATATCCTACATTGAACGGCAAGGTTAATCTCCTCGTTGAAGACGGGCGCATATTGAAATCGCAAGAACGGGCAATCTGGAAAATCATCAGCATTCTGAATTTGCCGGCTGTGTTACAGGGGAAGGTGGACCTGGAAAAAGAGGGACTGCCCTATAACAAGATTACCGCGACGATTCTTGTGCAAAACGGGCTCTTCGAGACTGAAAACCTGATTATCGATAGCCCGATCGTCAAGATTACGGCTGCCGGCAGTTTCGATTTGCCGACCGATCAAGTCGACATGGTCTGGGCCGTGAGCCCGTTTGGATCGTATTCTCAATTCCTGAAGACGATTCCGCTCTTTGGACGGCTCTTTGCCGGTGATCGCAAAGGCATTGCCACGGCGCTGTTTTCTGTGAAAGGTTCGATAGAGGATCCTGACGTGACGTACCTGCCGATGAAATCATTTGCCACCGGTGTGACGGGCCTGGCACAGCTTGCATTCGACATCTTGAAGAACACGCTGATGTTACCGATCGATCTGATGACACCAGACGAAGTCAAGGAGGAGAGCAAGGAATTGACTCCCGCGCCCGAACCGGTTCCCTCCCCGCCTTGACCGACCCTCCACCCCATGCTAGATTCCCAACGGGTTCCCTATGGCGTCATCTACCTCTCGATCTCAGTATGCCACGGTCTTCATCGCAGCTAGCGAGACCGACGCCAATCTATATTACGCGACGCGGTTTATGGCGCCGGACCCTTTTATCTATTTGGAGATAAAAGGGGAGCGGATTCTGGTGATGAGCGACCTCGAGATGGACCGGGCCAAGAGCCAATCGTCCGTCGATCGGGTACTCTCGTATTCAGAGGTCGAAGGAAGGGCCAAGACGCAGGGCATAGCCGAGCCAGGCACGGTCGAGGTCGTCCACATTCTGTTGCGGGAAGCCGGCATCACACAGATCCGAGTCCCTTCCAATTTTCCTTTCGGCCATGCCATCAAATTCCAGTCTCTGGGATATCAGTTACACCCAAAGAAGGAACCCTTCTACGAACAACGTGTAGTCAAGACTGCCGAAGAGGTCCGCTGTATCGAGGCAGCTCAGCGCGCGACCGAACAGGCCGTAACAGCCGCTCATGATATGCTGTGTCAAGCCTCGATCAATGAGGGGCAACTATGGTTCGAGGGCATACCGCTGACGTCGGAGCGAGTCAAGAAGCTGATCAACGTCCGATTGATGGAATGCGACTGTGTCGCACAACATACCATCGTCGCAGGAGGAGAACAGGCCTGTGATCCACATAACGAAGGTAGCGGACCGTTACCGGCTCATCGCAGTATTATCTTCGACGTATTCCCCCGATCAGCCACCAACCGGTATTTTGCCGACATGTCCAGGACCGTCGTCCGCGGGACCGCGAGCGCTGAACTGAAGCGGCTTTACAAGGTCGTCCTGGATGCACAGGAGGAGGCTATTACAAAAATCAAAGATGGGGCAGATGGAAAAAGGATTCATCAAGGCATCTGCAGCCGGTTTGAAAAGGCGGGATACAAGACCGGGCTCGTCAATGGGCGCATGCAGGGCTACTTTCACGGGACCGGTCACGGGGTTGGGCTCGACATCCATGAAATGCCGCGCATTAGTCGCACCGGTTCGCTGCTCCAAGAAGGCCACGTTGTGACCGTCGAACCGGGCCTATATTATCCCGGACTCGGCGCAGTCCGTATCGAAGACATGGTGCTCGTCACCAAAGACGGATGCCGCAATCTGACGACCTCTCCGAAGATCTTCGAACTGGGCTAACAGAGCGGTCATAGGTCACCTGACGTTTCGCGCCTGACGCTTCAGGCTTCACGTCTTCCATGCGATTGACTTTCACCATTCAACGGTTCAATCCCGAAGTCGATTCGACCAGCCACCCTGAAGAGTTCAGACTTGATGTCGGGCGCGGGATGACTGTCCTGGATGCCCTCATTCGGATCAAGAACGAATGCGATGGAGGCTTGGCCCTCCGCTACTCCTGCCGCTCCGCGATTTGCGGGTCTTGTGCGATGACAATCAATGGTACCGAGAAATTGGCTTGCCGGACTTCCCTGCGCAATGAAGTGGAGCGGCATGGGCACATTAGAGTTGAACCGCTCCGCAACTTGCCGGTGATCAAGGACCTGGTCGTGAATATGGCCTCGTTTTGGGAGAAGATTCACGATGTGCATCCTTGGCTGGTATCGGCAGCTCGACCTTCGCCTGAAGGCATGGCGGCCCGGAGGCAGGGACAGGCCGATCTGGGCAACCCGGAGTTTCACAATGTGGATGCCTGTATCATGTGTGGCGCGTGCGTGGCCGCCTGCACTGTGCATGAAGTGTCGAAGGGGTTTGCAGGCCCCGCAGCCTTGGCGAAGGCAGATCGCTTTCTCTCCGACCCGCGTGAGGCCCCATCGGCAACTCGCGCCAGGCTGTCGGCGCTTCAAGACGAGCATGGAATCTGGGATTGCACGCGCTGCAACTTCTGCGTGGAGGTCTGCCCGAAAGACGTCAAGCCGATGGAGGCGATTATCCGGCTGCGGCGGGCCTCGCTCCAACGAGGCTTGTCAACGACGGGCGGCGCGCGTCATGTCCTTGGCTTTACCGATCTGATCGAACAGCAAGGGCGATTGAATGAAGCAATCATGCCACTGAAAGTGATCGGGTTCTCACCCCGTGCCCTCTTGCACCTGTTGCCGCTGGGCCTCAAAATGTTGCTCAAAGGCAAAATCCCCTATCCCTTCGGTCACGCAGTTCCCGGGTTGAGCCATGTTCAGGCCCTGATCCGCCGAGCGCGACGCGGTATACCGCGAGTCTGACTCCCATGGCCTGGACCGTTCGATTTCTCGAGGATATCGCGCTGGCCGATCTCGCCTTCGAAGCGACAGGAGAGTCGCTTGAGGATGTCTTTCGCGGTGCAACCCAGGCTCTCGTTGAGAGTATGGCAAATCCTGCCACTGTGCCGGGGGGATGGAAACGTAGGATTGAACGAAGGGATACGGATCAGTCGGCGCTCCTATTCGATTGGCTGTCGGAGGTAGTCTACTGGAAGGACGCAGCCGGAGTGGTTTTTCGAGAAGCACCGCTCATGCTGACCTGGGAGGGGGATGTCTTATTCTTGCGAGCCTGTCTGATCGGCTCTCCGGTTGATCGGAAGTCTCAAGAGTTGCGAAACGACGTCAAAGGCGTGACGAAGCATCTCTATGAGTTGAAGCAGAACGGAGGCCAGTGGAGGGCAAAAGTGGTGCTGGACGTGTGACTGGAAGGATCCTTGACCATGACCATTGACTGAACCTGATATGAGACTCAATACCGACATGACGGTCAACCGGATTACGGACGAGATCTGGGAAATACCCATCTCTGAAAAGCCAGGCATGCTGGTACCGGCCCGTATATATGCCACACAGAGCATTCTGCAATCGATGGATCGAGGGGTATTTGATCAGGTCACGAATGTTGCCTGTTTGCCCGGTATCAGTCGCTATGCCCTTTGTATGCCGGACGGCCATTGGGGTTACGGGTTCCCTATCGGTGGTGTTGCGGCGTTCGATGTGGAGGCCGGAGTCATCTCTCCCGGCGGTGTGGGATACGATATCAACTGTGGCATGCGATTGATTCGAACGGATTTGACACTCGCGGATGTGCAGCCTTACCTAGAGCCGCTCATGACCGAACTCTTTCGGAAAGTACCTGCCGGCGTCGGAGCAAGCGGATTTGTTCGGCTCTCACGGCAGGATTTTTGCCGGGTCATGACGCACGGAGCCGGTTGGTGTGTGGAGCGGGGCTATGGGTGGCATCGGGATCTCGATCGCATGGAAGCAGGCGGTTGCATCGCAGGGGCTGACTCGTCGACTGTGACGGACCATGCGATGCAACGAGGTATCAATCAGCTAGGGACCTTGGGATCAGGCAATCACTACCTCGAAGTTCAGGTGGTTTCGGACGAGCGGATATTTGATCCAGTCACCGCTGCTGCCCTGGGTATCGTAGGCCATGAACAGATCGTTGTGATGGTACATTGTGGTTCTCGCGGTTTCGGCCATCAGGTGGCCAGCGACTATCTCAGCCTGTTCGAGAAAGCCATGCGCGGCTATGGTATCACTGTAAAGGATCAACAGTTAGCTTGCGCACCATTTCGATCTCCCGAGGGACAGGACTATTTTTCCGCCATGAACTGTGCCGCGAATACGGCGTTTGCCAATCGGCAGGTCATCACGCATCAAATTCGTGAAGCCTTCGCAACGGTCTTCGGTCAGTCTGCCGAGTCCCTGGGGATGGAGTTAGTGTATGACGTGGCTCATAACATCGCCAAAGTTGAACGGTATGCGGAAGGGGCAGTGGTGGTGCATCGTAAAGGAGCAACCAGAGCATTTGGGCCAGGCAGTCCGGAGCTACCGGACATGTTTCGACAGACAGGACAGCCGGTCATCTGCGGCGGTTCGATGGAGACTGGCTCATACTTGCTGGTGGGGACAGATCGCGCGGTGCGCGAGACCTTCGGCTCGACGATGCATGGGTCCGGGAGAACGATGTCTCGCGCTCAAGCCAAGCGAATGGTTCGCGGAAAGGAGTTGCAGCAGCAGATGCAAGAGCGTGGAATCCTGGTCAAGGCCGTCTCGATGTCGGGGCTCGCTGAGGAGGCAGGGCTGGCCTATAAAAACATATCCGAGGTTGTCGAATCAGTGGAGCGTGCCGGGATTACAAAAAAGGTATTGGAATTGCGCCCAATAGGGAATATAAAAGGATAGTTGAGCCGCCCCTTTCGAGGTGTGGTGATGGACCTGCGAAAGCACATCCGGTTTCACGTTCAATTTCGCAGCTCATTCTCTTCCGTCAGCATGGTTGGCGGAGAGGGTGATATCGTCGATCTCTCCATTAGCGGCTGTCGTATTGAAAGCGTCGTCGACGTTCAGCCAGGAGCCTCTCTGGAAGTTCGCATTGTAACGAATTCTCAGCAAACTCCCATTCTGATTCAGCAAGCCATAGTCAGGTGGAAACGGCTGCAGCAGTTCGGTCTGGAGTTCGTGACGATGGATACTGGCGAGTGGGCTCGTCTGCAGCACACAGTGAAGCAGATTGAGATGGAGCCGTATCAACGCGACGACCGAGCGGCCAAAATTGACAAATCGCTCTGAACCCCTGAAGGACTATCGTGATAGGGGTCGCCCGGTTGGAGAAATGCAAATTCTATGACGCAGTATGTCCGGTGGTTGTGGGGGATTCTGCTGCTCACCATACCAGTTGGCGTAGTGGCTGGAACCACGAATAAACCGGTAACGAGCGACAGGGTCGTCCGAGAGACGCAGGAGGCGGTGAGCGCAGCGAAGGACTATACAATTCAACAGAAAGATGCGTTTCAGCGGAAGATTCACTTAGAACTGGAGGAGGTACAGACGCGCATCGTGCACCTCCGTGAACAGGCCAAGCATGCATCGGGGGAGGCCAGGACGGATATCCAGAAGGCCATTGGAGAACTAGAAAATAAGAAGGCCCTGGCTGAAAAAAGGTTGCAGGCCATTCACTCCGCAACGGCCTCCTCTTGGGAACAGGCAAAGATGAAAACGGCAGTTGCGATGGACGATCTTCGAGACTCTCTCTCCAGGACGCTGTCCAGTTTCCCCTCACGGTAGACCCATGAAATTCGCCCTCTATCCCGGCTGTGCGGCGCAAGGGGCGACGCCTGAGCTCTATCAATCCACTAGGGCGATTATCGGCCGGTTAGGACTCGAAGTCGTCGAACTTGCTTCCGCCGCCTGTTGCGGCGCCGGTGTGGTAACCGAAGCACATCCCGATATGGCACTGGCGCTCAACGCCAGAACATTCGCGCAAGCTGAGGCGCTTGGCCTGGACCTTATGACGATCTGTGGCACCTGCCAGGGAGTGCTGAGTGCAGCCAATCGCCGATTGAAGACTGAACCAGAGACCCTGGACCGTATGAATGTCCTTCTTGCGCCGGAAGGGTTGACCTATCACGGCCACGTCCAAGTGAAGCATCTTTTGTGGATTGTGGTTCGTGAAATCGGACTGGCTCGCCTGGGCGCCCTGGCTACTGAGCCGATGAGCGAATTTCGGATCGCCCCATTTTATGGCTGCTATATCCTGCGTCCCTCGTGGGATCTTGGCTTTGACGATCCTGAAAACCCTCAATCTCTCGAGCGAGTCATCAAGGCCGTCGGCGGCGAACCGGTGGCCTATGCCGGACGGACCAAATGCTGCGGATTTCCCATCATTCTTGAAAAAGAAGCCATCGCTGTAGCAATGGCAGGGGCACATATGAAGGACGCGAAGGAGCAGGGGGCCGACTTTATGGTCACGCCCTGTCCTCTCTGTCACATGAGTCTGGATATCTATCAGGATCGGGCTGGTCGGGCGGTCCATCGTGATCTCGACTTACCAATTTTGCATCTCCCGCAGTTACTTGGATTGGCAATGGGCCTGCCGGCCAAAGATTTGGGGCTTGCGCACCATGTCATCTCGATCGATTCCATGCTGGCGGCACATAAGCGTCGTCAAATACAGCCGGATATGGTCTGAGGGAGCGAGCTTGCAATGAAAGTTGTAAACATATCGGAGAATCAGCAGTTTAGCCCTGAAAAGATGAAGAAGAACAATATATTTCAGACGGCGCGATTCTTCTGTGATATTTACTGCTTCGAGCCCGGGCAGGAACAAAAGGGACATATCCACGGAGAACAGGATAAAATCTATCTCGTTCTTGAAGGGCAGGGTACGTTTCAGGTCGGGCCGGAGAAACAGGTTCTTGGTCCAGGGCAAGGAACGATGGCGCCGGCCGGTGAAGAGCATGGTGTGAAGAACCACACAGACCAGCGTCTCAAAGTTCTAGTTTTCGTCGCGCCGAATCCAGCTTAAAGACGCGAGGAGAGGAGCGGCCAGGTGCCCTCCTTGCTCGCAGAACGCGCACGATCAGAATGTGCTCGTTCGATGCGCGCAGTCGAGGGCAACCTGGGCCACTCCTCTCTGTATTTGTAAGGGTAAAGAGTCGAAAGACCCTCGTTGGACACGCACGGGGGGAATGTGCTCGCCTGGGGCAAGAGCGCGTCTCGGCGCGCTCGGGGTAGGCGGGTGAGAAGGTTGCGTGCAATCGAGGATCGACCAGCCTGCCTTTGAAATTGAAGTAGAGGGTCTAGATAACGCGCGCAATGGAAGATCAATCAGTCCCTCTTTGCTTCCGGAACGCATGCCCTCAGAATGATGCGAAGGAGCAGGCAGACCGTTCTTCTTGCTCGCAGAGCCCCCACGATAAAGCGGTGGTCGCTCGATGCGCGCAGTGAAGAACAATCTGCCTACTCCTTCTGAGAAAATGCCAAATCATGGCATGCCAGTGGATGGGCTGGCTAGCGGTCTCGTGGGACCGTGAGAGGGAAATCAAGAAACGATCTCAGTCCCTTGTTCGAGCCGATCATCTCTCGAAGCTGAACGAACGCTCTCATGATGGCGATGTTCACCTGAATCGCGCGCTCGCTATGCAGCACGGTAGAAAGCATGGCCACACCTTGTTCGGTGAACGCATAGGGTCGATATTGTCTTCCACCTCTACTTTTTGAGGTCACAAATTGTGACCTCAAAGTAATCGTTTCTTCGTTTGTAAATATAAAATTACCTGGAAAGCGGGTGGTGTTTCTTTTCACAGCTTGATTGAGCGCCTTCGTGGACACTCCGTACAGCTTGGCCAGATCTGTATCCAGCATCACTCGATGTCCACGGAATGTTTCGCTCGACTTGTTGGCGCAATACTGGCGAGGTCATGTGTTTTCTCTCACACAGAAAGCTAGGTTTTCTGGTGACAGAGAATTACCGCTTCTGAGTTGGAAAATCAATGAACCGCACACTGAAATGGAAGTATTTACAAGTGGTTGCGAAGAGCGAACGTTCTTATGAGGAGCGGCACGTGAAGCTCTAACGAGTCGGAGCCTGTCGCTTGGGAACGCGGCGTCCTTCTTCTAAATCTTGGAGGTCTGACCAGGCCGTCAAGTCTGTACGAGAGGGATCGACGGCCTCGAGGTATTTCTTGAATCGGGCCATGCTTTCAGGAGAACTCGGCCCACGGCTCAACATCATCCGGTTCCATGTTTCCAGTTGGGCCGGAGGATGTGACTTCGCGGCTTGAATAAACCATGTTGCCACCGTTTCATCCGATGGGTCGGCTTTGACGGTTGCGGTGAATTGATCGGCTGTAATGCCCGCGAATTCCATGAGTCGCTCATCCATAGGGCAGGGGTAGATGTATTCTCCTTCGGTGCCAGCCAACACGGCACGGCATTTGTCAATCATGCGCGCGAGATGGACATAGCCTTCCATTTTCACGCGCATGCTGCGAGGGAAACTCTTTCTCAGATCCATGGTTAGATCAACGTATGATTCGTGAAAGTCAGGTTCTTCACAACCACTCCACTGTTTTCGTAAGAAATGATCCGTCGGGTGGCCGGTAAATCCGATGATCCAACTCGCACATGCGTGTCTGTGAAACACTCCACGTTGTTCAACTTTCCGTCTGCCGGTGAGTAGTAGTATACGCTGTACTTCGTCGTCAGATTCTTCTGGTCTTGAGTGATGCTGCTCTCCTCCACGTTAATGGTAAAGGCAAAGGCGGGCATGTTCGGGTGTGCCATTGTACGGTTAATCTGGGTGATGCGTTGGTCTTTGACACGATAAAATGAGTTCGACCCGTGAATGATGAGTTTTGTACCCAAGGGGTGTCCATCCTCTTCCATCGTCAGGGAATATTTGCCGTCCGATTCTTCGAAGGTTCGAGGGCCGCGATGCACCGCGATCATTCCGAGTTGTTCCTGCGCCCATTTCTGGACCTCTGCGTCGCCCAGTTGAACTGATACCTCACGAGGGCCTTTCACCATGACAGGCCCTCGGGTTTCCTTCCCGTTTATATTCACCGTCAGATCGGCAGTGAAGCCCTTAAAGTCCCTCTGCCACCGCGCAGTCTTTTCGAAAGCTTGCCGGAGTATGTCTCTCGCCTGTGGATCGTCGGCGACCGCAGGCGCTCCCTCTTTCCGTTGATGCTGTTCCATGGTGATATCTCCTTGATGAATCAGATAGAGATCATATTATACGCAAGGAGTGGAATGTGGCACAAGCGCACTCCATCGCGAGCCGAACGTGCTTTCACGCTTCGATGATTTCACACGGACCACTTGCCGGATGCCGTCGCAGGGGTGACTCAGGTGGCTTGACTTTGTCCGCGATGCGCCGCCACTATGCATTTTTGGGGAGAGATGAAGATATGTGGAATCGCAACTTCATGTTTAAGTCCACCGAGGCCACTCCGCTGAGAGAATCAGAGAACGAGCTGTTTCACGAGACAGATCCTGCCATGGATAGTTCCGGACTCCAATTAGAGCGGTTTTTATCGGTCTGGATTCAGGGCGAGGGCGAGGGGGAAATGCCTACGGCATTTACCAATATCTATGTCCGCACGGCAACGTTGGATTTCCAGAAACGGGTCGGATTTCTCCAGCCCCTTCAAGGCCGCTCACACCAAATCAAACAGCTGCTCACGCCAGGCCAAAAACAGTTTCTACGACAGTGGCTCGCCTCGAGCGCGCCCCAGGCTTGGGAAGGCACGGATGACCATTTCAAGATGCTGTTCGAATGCGAATGACTCCGGTCTGCCCTCGATGAGAATTGACACGTCCAAGCTGTTCGTACGCGTTTTGTGTCTGGTCATGCTGATAGCCGTGTTTCCAGTCGGGGATGGCTGGAGTGCGACGGTGGAAGTCTATTACGGGCCGGACGACGCGCCGCTGGATCGTCTGACGGTACTTTACCGGCGGGCGACACGCTATCTTTATGTGGCGGTGTATGGGCTGACCTCTCCCCGTGCAGTGGAGGCAATGGTTGCAGCAAAGAAACGGGGAGTCGATGTGCGAATGATCACCGATCGCCAGCGCACAGAGGATCTCAAACAGCGCACAGCACTCACCACGCTGCAGCTGGCGGGAATTCCTATCCTCGTAAACGAACACGATGGGCTCATGCATCTGAAGCAGGTTGTGATTGATGACGAAGTGAACACCACGGGGTCGATGAACCACACGACGAGCGGCAATAGTTATAACGATGAACGGCTCGATGTCATTACCGACCATGTTATTACGGTCAGGGCCCGGGAGAAGTTCCTGGCAATGTGGAACGATCACACGAGATTTAAGGAATGGAAATAGTCGGGCAGGTTGAGGTTCAGGCTAAGATTAAAGAAGAGCTCGCATGATCGCTGCGGGGTTTCTTCCTGATGTGCGTTCGAATGAGCGACCTCCACATGCGATGTCTTTGTGAAGAGCCATTGGAATGACTGAGCGTCTGATCGAGGGGTTGCCCAACGACACACAGAAGCTGCTGCAAACCTATGTGAAGGGAGTCAAAGGCCAATTCGGGGAGTTGTTGGAAGGTGTATTACTCTATGGCAGTGCTATCCGTGGTGAATTTCTCTCAGGGCGATCCAATTTGAATATCCTCCTCCTGGTGTCATCCTATGACAGCGCAGTCCTTAAACAGTACAGCGCATTGCATCGTCAGTGGAGCAAGGAACAGATTGTCGCTCCCCTTTTTCTGACGGAAGAGGAGCTGCGCGTATCGGCAGAGGTATTTCCCCTTGAGTTTATAGAAATTCAGGAACAGCATCGCGTCTTAGAAGGGCGTGATCCCTTCATTGGATTCCACGTGAAGACCGATTGGCTGAGAGAGGCCGTGGTCCAGGGTTTCATGAGCCATCTCTTGCGTCTACGCCAACGGTATGTCGAAGGGAACGGGACTGACGAAGCGACGGCAATTTTACTACCCCTCTCAATCACGTCACTTCTTCCACTGCTACGCGGCGTGCAGCGTCTTCTCGATCGACCCGTCCTCTCTTCCTCAGAGGCCCTGGTCCAGGACGTCGCTGCGCAGTTGAAACTGGATCTGCAGGGTTTGCTGGATATCTTATTGCTCAAACGGGGCCAGATTTCTCCGGGCCACCATGAAATGCCTCGGCTCTTCGACCGGTATCTACAGACCGCGACGTTGCTGACTCGCGCAGTCGTACAACTATCGCAGTCGGGACAGCGATGACACAGTTCAATGCCATGGCTGTGGTACTTTCCCTTATTCTATCCCAGGGCATAGCTCATGCTGTGTCCTACGAACGGCCCGCGATTCCGTTGCCTGAACCACGAGGGTATGTCAGTGATCATGCAGAGGCCATCGATGGGGATTGGAAAGAGCGCATTCGTTCCGTCTGTCAGGATCTTGAACGAAAGACCGGCGTCGAGATGGTGGTGGTCACGGTGCCGAGTATCAAGCCATTCCGGTCGGCCAATGAGTATGCGACGGCAATATATGAAAAGTGGGGGATCGGATCAACACAACAAGAACATGGCATTCTAGTGCTGGTTGCGGTGCAGGAACGACAGGCTGCAATCACGCTGGGAAGGCAGATGTTGCCGGTGATTACTCCCAACGTGATGAATCAAGTCGGACGCGAGTCCTTGCAGCCGTCGATTGAGTTGGGACATTTCGGCGAAGGGCTCTATCGCACTGTGGTGGCTCTCGCCTCTCCAGCGCAGGATGTGCGTGTTGGCGACATCGCGAAGACTCATTCGAAAGGCTTGGGATTCTGGCTGGCCCTGTTTACCGCTGTCGGGGGATTCTCATTTTTCTGGTGGATTAGCAGGCCGGACCTCCGGCATCCCTACAAACGAATTCAGAAGGGTGAGTATTGGGGCACTGGCCAGGGCGGCTTCGGTGGGAACTTCGGAGGGTTTGGAGGAGGGACGAGCGGAGAAGGATTTCGGTAGGCCGACCAGGCCCGCTTTTATTGCTGAATCGCGGAGAGCAGCCAGTTCCCATCCGGGGCTCGCATGAATGTCCAGGCCTCCCCGGATTCCGTCGGCGTCTTCTCGTTGCCTTCAACGACATAGCCTGGTTCTCCAGGCTTCTTCGCCAGAGAGAGATTGTAGTTGCGGGCACTCCAGCGAAGTCCTGCCATCACATATTGCGTCGCTTCTTCGGTCCAGGCTTCCAGGATTTCTGCGCGGACTAGCACCACATCCTCCACATGGTTCTGAATACCTTGACTCCTGTTGTCAGCCAGGGCTGCGCTGAAATAATTCAGCATATCCGACGTGACGAACTGCCGTAACTCGGTCAAGTCCTGTTTGCTCCAGGCCCGTTGAACGTCGGTCAGGAGTTGTTGGAAAGCTGCTTTATCGGCGGAGGTGATACTGTTGACTGATAGTTTCTGCCTAGTCGCGGCGGACCGCCTTGTCGGCAGATTGTCGATGGACGGGTCTCGACCTGTAATTCCGGAAAAATCTGGGAGGGAAGGTCGCTGTATTTTGAGGAAGTAAAACAGTGCCGCAAGTATCAGAAGAAGGAGAATCAGAAGGACTCCGGCCGAGCTGGAACTCTTTGGGGCGGTCGGGGCGATGGTGGTTTCGGGAACAGCCGTATCGGCATCCGTAGTTTGAGCGTAGGAGCTTGTCGTTCCAAAGAACATGTGGCCAATCCATGATCCGCTGGAATAGCCTAAGGTAGATCTCCCGCTTGCTTCTATGAAGAATGAGGTAGGGGGTCCAATCAGAGTTACCGCAATGAATGTGGCAACGAGTGTTGTTCTGTTCAAACCAGCTCCTTCTGATCACTGTCAGAGGCTAACACATTCTTTCACATCCTAGCAGTAATGGGACCTGAAAACATAAGGTCGGAGAGGAAGCCAGTGATTGACTCTCTTCTCCCCGGAGTCTAGCCTACCGGAATATCCTGATCGGGAAGGGTTCGGCGCCGGCATTCTCCTTATTGTCGATTGTTGAGTCAGATGCCCAGGTTCCAGGCCTATCGCTCGGGTTGAGAAAGGACAGAATGTTCAGAAGGGTTCAGGCACTCGTGTTGGTCTTCGTGGGACTTGCCATTTGGATTTCTCCCTCCTTTGCCCAAGGCCAGGAATCTCCGTCGGTATTGTCTATCTCGGCCGGAGGAGGGCACACTTGTGCTGTACTCAGCAATGGCACAATTCGTTGTTGGGGGAACAATCGCGATGGTCGTCTAGGCAATGGTAAGAGTACGGAAGACTATGGAAGAACGGTAACGGTATCCGGCATTCATGCGGCTCGCCATGTCGCCGTGGGGCTGAATTTTTCCTGCGCGAGTCTGGCTGATGGAACCGTCCATTGTTGGGGAGGCAATCAATATGGCCAGCTTGGTGACGGAAGCGCCACAGCGGCGTTAACCCCTGTGCTGGTTAAGGATTTTCATTCCGCTACAGAGGTCACGGCAGGATTCTTTCACGCGTGTGCGCTGAACAAGGACGGTTCGATTGGCTGTTGGGGCCGCAATGACCGGGGCCAGTTAGGGAACGGAACTCAGATGGACTCCTTAGTCCCAGTTCCGGTGAAAGGAGTGACGACGGCCATCGCTGTGAGTGCCGGGCTTAGCCATACCTGCGCGCTTCTCAGGGCTGGAACTGTTCGCTGTTGGGGAAGTAACCAATGGGGGGAATTGGGAAACGGCACAAAGACAGATTCATCAATACCGGTAGAGGTGGCAGAGACACAGTCGGTTGTGGCAATCGGTATGGGGAACAATTTTAGTTGTGCGGTGGTTGTCAATGGGAAGGTAAAGTGCTGGGGCGACAATAGAAAAGGCCAGCTAGGGAATGGAACCGGTAAAGAGGCGTTAGTTCCGGTGGAAGCCAAAGGTATCACTTCCGCAATAAAAGTTGATGGAGGGTCTCTGCATGCCTGCGCATTGTTGCGACAGGGTACCGTCAATTGCTGGGGGTTGAACCAAACAGGGCAACTAGGATACACGGCTCAGGATGATCCAGCCAGCCCGGCCCATCAACAGGGTATTTCCACACCCGATGAGGTCATTACTTTACGATCTGCCCGTGATGTCGCTGTCGGGCTTTTGCATAACTGCTCGCTTGAAGAGCAGAGAGCCGTGAAATGCTGGGGAGCGAATACCAACGGTGGGTACTTTACGACACGGGTTGCTGCCTCAACAATTACACCGATTGAGATCAAGGTGGGTCCGTGATCACTCTCGCGCGAGACTTGGCAGGTTAAAAACTGCCCGCCTGAACGACATCATCGAGGCTGTTGATATCGAGCCAATGACCCACGGTATAGAGCACTCGGATGGGATAATGACGTTTCAGCAGTTCTTGGAGCAGTTGAGAGATATTGGCTTTGCAATTGGCTGGCTTTGCCAGGAGTTCGATGATGATGTCGGTGATAAGCATGGTTGCATTCGGTGAGACTTTGAGGAATCCCATGGAGACCCCGTGAATTGACGTCGGGAGGATATTGTCTCCCACGTGCTTGAGATAAATCTTGGCATTGAATGCTTTCCGAGAATTGGGAATCGTACACTCGGTAAACCCTCCCAGGCGAGCATAACCGCGCTGCTCCTGCCAATTACTATCGACGAATATGACACAATCATCGTTCTGCTGACAGAGCGATTGGGGGATATAGGTATTGAACAGCACGTCGCCATAGGAAATAATAATATTCTGTGCAGGGCCTTTCCTGGATTGGAGAGCTTTGAGTAGGGAATTCAACTCGCCGGTATCTGCAAAGTCGTCATTGTCGACATAGGTCAGGTTGGGCAAATTGACGGTTTCTTTCTTATAGCCCCTCACCACCAGGATATCCTTGATTCCCACTGCGTTATAGGCGTCGACGATGTGGGAGAGGATTGGTCTTCCTTGAATGTTGACCATTGTTTTGGGCTGATCATCAGTCAGTTCTCCCAACTCATGGCCACGGGATGCGGCCAACACAATGGCACAGGTATTTTCGGCGCCTTTGGGAAGATACCGGTCTTCAGCTTCCTGGAGCTCCGCTGCATTTTGCAGGCGGAAAATTTCGGACACCGGCGCGACCTTGTCTTCAATGGAGAGCAGGTGTTCTTGCTCCTTGAGGGTCCTCGCTGTTTTTTGCATAGCGGCCACGGCTGCCCGTAGCATGTGATTGGCCCAGATCACCATAGACAATCCATGTTGCCGAAACACATCTGTGGGGGTGGCGTAATACTTGGTCGGCACGATCACGACGGGACAACGATTGCCCCATTCCTGCTTGAAGGAAAGAATTTCATCAGGCACCGACAGAGCACTGTGGATGAGGATGCCGTCTGCGCCTGCCTGATGGTAGGCTTCGGCGCGCCGCAGGGCCTCAGCCAATCCCCAGCCACAAATGAAGGATTCCACTCTGGCAATGATGCAAAAATCCGGGTCGGTCTGGGCGTCTTTGCCTGCCTTGATCTTGCCACAGAATTCCTGCATGTCCGCCATCGGTTGAGCATCCCCTTTAATAAAACTGTTTGTTTTGGGGAAAAGCTTGTCTTCGATACAGACTGCGGCGATGTGGCGCTGTTCCAGCTTGCGGACGAGTCGTTGCATGTTATTGAAATTGCCGTATCCCGTATCGCCGTCGAGGAGAATTGGAATGGTGACCGCATCGGACATGAATTCCAAGTTCTCCAGGACTTGGGTCCAACTGGCTTCGTTGTTGTCACGCACCCCGAACTGAGCTGAAATGGAAAGGCCGCTGGCCCATATACCGGGGAATCCGACTTCTTGAACGATTTTTGCGCTGACGCCATTGTGGGCTTCACAGATGAATTCTAATTGCTCAGACAGAAGGAGTTTTTTGAATTGGCGCGATGGTGTGGCGCCCGGTGTCGAAGTCATGGATTCCCTTCCTGGGTTCCCCCGACTCAGCAGGATGCACTGCAGAGTGTAAGCAGATGTCGAAGAATACCGGTTTTCTACGAAGAAATCATCCTGCCTTTCAGGGGGCAAAGGTGTGAACGAAAGGGATGAAACGAGGGTCAGCCGCAGAGGTCGGGCTGGCTTGCGGGTGAGCCTATCGTGGGAGCAGGGTCGAATTGTTGACAAATGTGGTCTAATTGGTGGGAAATGGTACGTGCTGGTGCACTTCGAAGACTGTAGTAGGCCCATCGAGAAAGGGATTTAATCAGGAGGACCTATGGCAACAAACAAGATCGTTTCACGGAATCGAGTAGCAGGACGAATGGCTGGGCCGGCGAGGAAGAAATCCGCTGCAAAGCGAGGAGATTTTGGGCTCAACAAACGACTGCAGGACCTGTGTGAGCAGGTTGATATCATGTTGCCCGAAATAATCGGCCGAATTGCGGCGTTAGAGCATCTACTGTTCGAGAAGCAGCTGTGCAGCAGAAAGGACCTGATCGATGCACGCCAGTTCGTTCGCATACAGGAGACATAGGTGAGGGCAGTGTATGAATGCTTGCCAGCAGGCTGTTGAGACAGTGCCAGCATGGGGAGGGATGGCCCGGTAGGTCCCCTGTGCTGGCGCAACGCGCGGCTTCAGCAGGGCGGTGCAAGGGCGTAGCGAGCTTTCAGGGATTCGCTCGATAACCGCAGTCGAACGCTCCTCACGAATTGACGCGTGCAATGGAGGTATTTCGGTGGCGATGTCTGAGGCATTGTCGAGTAAAGAGGTGCAAGCTGCATGTGACAAGCTGACCGAGGAGGTTCGTACAGGAGTCCTGCTGACGATTCGAGACGGAAGGCCATTTGGATCGCATGTACCCTATATTTTTGGCGAACACTGGACACGTGCCTATATTCACGTGAGCCGTCTGGCATTGCACAGCGAACATCTGATGCGCGACCCTCGTGTCGGGCTGTTTGTCTCGGAGCCTGACAGGCCAGGAAAGAATCCGTTGGCCCTGCGGCGGATGAATCTTCAAGGCGAGGCTGTGTTGTTGGATAGTGGCGCGCCGATTTATGATGAAGTGAAGGGGCTGTATCTGGCTCGCTTTCCCCAATCGGCCATGATGTTTGGATTCGGGGATTTTTCTCTCTGGGAACTTCGGCTAGAAGGGGCGCATCTGGTCCTGGGATTCGGGCAGGCGTATCTTGCCGATGCAACAAATCCCCATACGTGGGTCCATCAGAAGCCGAGTAGCAATAGCGCTGGACGTGGGGTGTGAACGGTGAACGTCGTCCCTTCACGGCTCGTTGCGAGCCGAAGCCCGGTAGGTGAAATAGAGCACGAGGCTTCCTGCCAGAGCGATGATTATTGCTGCAACAAATTGAGTGACAAAGCTTAGCGGCCCTATGTAGTGATGGTACAGGAGGGGCAGTAAAATGGGGAGGGTTACGGCGAGCACGAGTCCTAGGATGTGACGCTTGAGATAAATCGGTTCGCCTGATTTACGCCCCGCGCGTTGCACAAGCACCTTCCAATCTATACAGTTCTTCTACCTTCTCTCTTGAAAACGGATTAGATGGTCTCCATTCCTTTCCCATTTCACTGTTTCTCTCTCAAGGGTAACATGGTCGATCTTCAATTGCCCGCGTCGAAGGACGACCGCTCTTCTAACTTCTCTCTTGAGGGCGGACTAGATGGTCCCCACTCCGAATCCTTCCCATTTTCCTATTTTCCTCTCAAGGGTAACCTGGTCGATCCTCGATTGCGCGCGTCGAACGAGCACATTCTTATCGTGCGCGTTCCGCGAGCAGGAGGAGGACTAGGTTATCCATCTCTTTCTATTTCATAAGAAACGTCTTGGAGTTTTCTCCCGAAGCCGTGGTGACGGTGAGAAGCACCAGGCCTTTCTTGACGCCGCTTGGCACAGTGGTCGTGATGCTGTTATTTGTCTGTTGAAACTGAGCCGGGTGCCCTGGACCGAAAGAGATGCCCCGCATACATGCAGCCTGGCCGAAGTTGCTCCCCGTAATGACGACTTTGTCTCCGGCTTTCCCTTCGTCCGGCGTGACCTTGTCGAGCGCTGGTGCCTCACCGAAACAGGATGGAGCTTTTCCCGCAGTTTCTGCCGTGGAAAATCTTAGACCAACGGTTTCTGGGGTGGACGAATTCTTGCGTACTTGCGGCTGCTTTTTCTCTTTCATCTCCTTCTTGGGTGGTTCGGCGGCCCAAGTGCCGAGGGGACTGATGGCGCCTAGGCAAATAGCTAGCAGCCCCACTGCCATGGTGATTCTAAAGCCTGTTTCCCTGTTCATAACCATAAGTAGTCTCCGTTCTGTTGTGGCCCATGTAGATGGTTCTGTCCTAGCTGCCCTCGCACAGACGTAAATCATTCTTCAATCGTTGAGATATCGCCAAGATCCTGTCCGAGTTCTTTGGCTTTGAGAACCCGCCGCATAATTTTTCCTGATCTGGTTTTGGGGAGCGAGCGCACAATGTCAATTTCAGACGGCACGGCGATTTTGCCCAATTCATGCTTCACTTGTTCCTTGATCGACTCGATAAGCTCCTGGTTTTCCACTTCCCCCTGTTTCAAAATGACGAAGGCTTTGATGGATTCACCGACGAGTTTGTGCGGTTTACCGATCACGGCAGCTTCGGCCACGGCGTGGTGACTGACCAGTGCGCTTTCCACTTCCGCTGTGCCGAGGCGATTACCGGCTACCTTGATCACATCGTCGGCGCGGCCCATAAACCACATATAGCCGTCTTGATCTTTGTGACAGATGTCCCCGGCGGTATAGCAGTTCGGGATCGTGTTCCAATAAATCTTATAACGTTCGGGGTCTTTGTAGATCGTTCGCATCATTGATGGCCAGGGCTTTTTGATAACGGCCAGGCCGCCGGCGTTTGCGGGGAGACTATTGCCTGCGCTGTCTACGACATCGGCTTCGATACCGAGGAAAGGCCTGGTTGCCGAGCCCGGCTTCAAAGGAACCGTTGGGAGGGGAGTAATGAGGATAGCCCCCGTCTCGGTCTGCCACCAAGTGTCCATGATCGGTTTGTCTCCACCGGCTGCACGATGGAACCATTCCCAGGCTTCCGGGTTGATCGGCTCACCGACGCTGCCCAGGATTCGAAGGCTGGAGAGATCATATTTCTTGGGCCAGTCTTCCCCGTAACGCATCAGCAAACGGATGGCAGTGGGGGTCGTATAGAAAATCGAGACGCCATAACGTTCGATAAGATCCCACCAGCGTCCGGGGGTTGGATAGTCCGGTTTACCTTCCGCTGTGAGGATTGTGGCTCCGTTCAGGAGGGGGCCGTACACAATATAACTGTGGCCTGTAACCCAGCCTGGGTCAGCCACGCAGAAGTAAACATCGTCTTCCTTCAAATCGAAGACGTACTTCGTGGTGATGTAGGTTCCAACCATGTAGCCGCCATGAACATGAACGACTCCTTTGGGTTTTCCCGTGGTGCCGGATGTATAGAGGATGTACAGCGGATGTTCTGCGTCGACTGGTTCAGCCGCGCATACTGCCTTCTCGTTCTTGAGCCAGTCGTGCCAATCAATTTCTTTTGGCGTGGACAAGACAACATGGGGAGTTTGTCGGCGGAACACCACGACATGTTCGACAGTCGGGGAACTAATGACAGCTTGATCAACCACTGACTTGAGGTTGATCACTTTTCCCCGGTCGAATCCGACATCCGCCGTGATGACCAGTTTAGCTTCGGCGTCCTGAATACGGCTTGCGAGGGCAGGGGCGCTGAATCCGGAATAAACCACGCTATGAATGACGCCGATACGTGCGCAGGCGAGCATTGCGATGATTTGTTCAGGAACTTTCGGAAGGTAGATTGTGACCCGATCTCCCTGGGTGAGCCCGAGTCTCTTCAGTGCATTCGCGCAGCGATTGACCTGTCGGTATAGCTCGCCGTACGTGATGACTCGTTCTTGATCGTTCTCGCCGATCCAGATCACGGCGACCTTGTTTTTACGCCAGGTTTTGACGTGCCGGTCCAAACAGTTATAGGTAATGTTGCAGGTGGCTCCGACAAACCATTTGGCCCAGGGATAATTCCATTCTAGGACTTTCGTCCAGGGAGAGAACCACTCGAGTTCTTTGGCAACATCGCTCCAGAAACCTTCAGGGTCCGCGATCGATTTATTGTAGGAGCTTTCGTAGTCTTGAATATACGCCGCGGCTTTGGTCTGAGCATTGGGCTGATACAGGCGGCTTTCCTTGAGAAGCGTTTCGATGTTCTCTGCCATGGTGGAATGACTCCTTCAGGTCGCGAACAATGCAAAATCGCCACATTATGATAGAGGGAGAAGGGGAACTCAACCATCCATAAGAAGGGTACCCGCCCCGCTGTTTCTTGACAGTCGCGCAGACGCAAGAGTACGGTCATTACTATGCACTACATGATCTTGGGCCCGGCCCAATTACTGTTGACCGCTGTGTCCTGGGCAGCTCGTCCCGTTCTTTTTGCCTGCCTCGTGTGCGTGATTACAGTCATGATCTGTCCGCTCCCGGCATCAGCCCAACTGGGGAAACCGGAAGGGCTGTATTACAAGTCGTGGGCCATTATCGTTGCGGTCGAGAACTATCCTTTGGCCCCCAAAATCCCCGGCGCGATCGAGGATGCGAAAGCCGTAGCGGAGTCGTTCCGTCAGTTGGGCTTCGACGAGGTTATTGAGCTCTACGATAAGGACGCAAGTGCTCGACGTCTGCAACAGACGCTTTCGGATTTCCTGCCCCGCAAGGTCGGTCGATACGATCGACTTGTGCTCTATTTTGGGGGACATGCAGGTGTGACGCAGGATCTTGATGGTCTGGAGTTGGGTTACCTTGTCCCTTGGGATTCGCAGGTCGGGAACCTGTCCAAATCGGTAACATTTGAACAGCTCAGGGAATTCAGCCGGCGCAGCGCATCTAAACACACCATCTTTTTCTTGAATACTGCGGTTCGTGGGTGGGAGGTGAGTACTGCTCAACCACTGTCGCTCGAAGGACGATCGGCACCAGAGGATGAGACGGAGCGCCGAGGGGTACAAGTATTAACAGCGGGCGATAAGGGTGAGCCGTTGAGTTGGCAGAATGGGAGGAGTCTCTTTGTGCAGGTGTTGCTCGATGGGTTGAGCGGCCTGGCAGATCGTAACAAAAACGGTTGGCTCATGGCCTCAGAGGTCGGGGATTATGTAAAGCAACGAGTTCAGGAACGGACAAAGGACGTCCAGCATCCCCTTTTTGTACAGCTCGAAGGGGATGGGGATACGGTGTTGATTGAGGGCCGAAAGGCTTCCTTTAGTAGTGGGTTGGGTCCTCAGTCTCCGGCCGATCGGCGTCAGGCTGCAAAGATGCGATATGAACAGGCATACGGGCTGCTCCAATCAGGAAAATCCTCGGAAGAAGCCCTGAGACTGTTGAACACTGCGCTGGAATACGACTCCACGTTCGGCGACGCCTATGTGCTCAAGAGCTATGTGCTGCTGGAAGTGTTGCCGAACCTTGATGCTGCGTTGGCGGCGGCGCTGTTGGCAATGCAGTATGCGCCGAAGAATCCGGATTCTCCCTATACGCTCGGGTTGATATATGAAAAACGCGGACAGTATGCCGAGGCTGAGCGTGCTATGCGGGAGGCACTGGTAGTCAATCCCGACTATGCGGATGTCTACTTGTCCCTCGGCATCCTCTACGCCGACGAAATGAAGGATCAACCAAAATCGGTACAAGCCTTCACACGCTATTTGGAACTTGGCGGGAACCATGCTCGTGCCAGGGCTGCAGTAGCCCAGTCGAAGCCATAGCAGGATGCTGAAAAAGCCCGCCAGCTCTTGGAAAGGTTAAGGTTCAGGTTAAGGGGGAGTGGAAAAGTCTGATCTGTGCTCAACCTTGACCTCAACCTCAACCTTCTTCATTCGCTGCGGCATTGCCCTCGGCAACGGCGCGTCCATGGGTAAAGAGGCTGTCTTGGCAGACTCAGGGCGGGCGGGTGAAGTAGTTGCCAGGGTTGGGCGGGTGTGATGTCTGGCTTTTTGAGCATCCTGCGGGAATATTCATCCGACCAGACACACGTATGATTCATCGAGGTTTTCGCGTGCTGACATGGCTTTACCAGTTCCAGAGTTAGGCTCGTTCGCCGCCTTTGAGATATCCCAGCCCGATTTTTAATGCTTTTCTCGTAATTTCTGCCCAGCGGACTTGCGGATATGCAGCAAGGACTTGTGCTGCCCTGGGGTCTTGAACCTCCAGGCTGAGAATTTTAATGATGCCATCATCAATCTGAATGTCTGCCACGGGTATCCTCCTTTAGCAGGTTGCTGAAAAATCCCCAGCGGCGTTCTCACCTTGAAAGCATCCTCAACGTAGCCCAGAGGCTACGCCTCCGGTGCTTTCATCGGCTGCGGCCTTGCTGGACAAGCTTTTTGAGCGTCCTGCGGAAATGTCTTTCTGTTAAGTCACACATGGGGAACAGTGAGACGGTCCATCGTCGGCTGTCTGTTTCGTTGACTGAAATGGGGGTGCATGTTAGCATGACTTCGTTTAAAATCTCGAACGTGAGTCGAGGGAATCAGCCGCGGGACGTAGCCAGATTCACTACCCTGATCATCACCAAGGAGGCGTCACATGAATAGCACACTAGGGTTCAAGTCAAGGCTAGTCGGGGTAGGCGTGGCGATGGCCCTGATGGTTGGACTCGTTGCATGCGGTGGCCCTCCGAAATGGGTGAAGCAGGGGTCGGGGGCGTTTAACGAGAAGGATAGCAAAGGCTTTTATGGCGTCGGCGCTGTGGCCGGTGTTCGGAACGAACCGCTGGCCTGGGATACCGCTGAAAATCGTGCCAGAGCTGAAATCGCAAAGACTTTTGAAACCTACACAGGCTATTTGATGCGTGATTATGCCGCCTCGACCACCGCCGGAGACTTTACGAAAAATACGGAAGAACAAAATGTCGAGCGGGCCATCAAGACAGTGACGACCACCACCCTCAGCGGCGTGAAACCAATCGAGCGCTATAAGGACGACAAGACGGGCACGTACTACGTGTTGGCCAAGCTGAATCTCGAAGATATGAAGAATAATCTGGATCAGGCAAAGGAACTTAATGCGCAGGTTCGAGATTACGTGAGAAGGAATGCCGATAGGCTTTTTGAACGGCTTGAGAAGGAAGAAGACAAGCGGGCTCCACGGTAAGGCTCCTACCGGTCGACCGACAAGACTGCATCTGCGAGGAGGTATCGCGTGATCATGATAGATCGAGGACGAATCGGGCTCCTTGCAATGGCCGTGCTCCTACTGGTCGGCTGTGCGCAAGAAACCAGGATAACGAGGGTCGATTCCGAGATCGTCACGGATCTGAGCGGCCGATGGAACGATACCGACTCGAGAATGGTCGCAGAGTCCATGGTTAAAGAAGCACTCGAGTATCCATGGCTCAATAACTTCTCCAGCTCGAAGCATCGCCAACCGGTCGTCGTTGTCGGGACCATCCTGAACAGCAGCCATGAACATATCAATGTCACCACGTTTATGGCCGACCTTGAACGTGAACTCACGAACTCCCAGAAAGTGACCTTTGTAGCGGGAAAGGGAGATCGCGAGGAACTTCGCACTGAGCGCAAAGAGCAGGCGATGTATGCGCGAGAGGATACGCAGAAGGCGCCAGGGAAAGAGATAGGCGCCGATTACATGATGAAAGGTACCATTGCGACGATCCTCGACGAGGCTGATGGGACGAAGGCAGTGTTCTACCAGGTCGATCTGCAGATGGTGGATTTGGAGAGTAATGCCAAGGTCTGGTATGGTCAAAAGAAGATCAAGAAAGTCGTCGAAAAGAAGCGTACCGTATTTTAGGCTCCTCAACCTTCGGTGAGCCTTCTTGCCTCATGCCCCACTGCCTGTGCTCCGGCACGGTGGGGCTTTTTTATTTCATCCAAGTCCTGGTTTGCCCTGCTGACATTCGTGCTGCTGACGGGATGCGGTCCCTCAGTCAATCGTTATCTCCTCATCGAATCGAGTCTTCGTGCGCATGATCCCAAAGGTGCTGACGCTATCGTTCAGTCTGCGGAACAGGAGTATGGTGAAAAAAATCGTGTGCTCTATGGCATGGATCGAGGAATGACGCTCCAGCTCGCCGGCAACTATGAGCAGAGCAATGCTGTATTGGAGCAGGCCGAAGAGGAGGTGGATCGCCTTTACACTCGAAAGATTCGCACAGAAAGCTTCGCGTTCATGACAAACGACACGGCGTTACCCTACGAGGGCGATCCCTACGAACAGGTGCTGATTAATGTTGTGAAGGCAATCAACTATGCGGTCATGGGTCAGTGGCAAGATGCCTTGGTCGAAGCCCGACGGATCGACCACCGGCTCAACGTCCTCTCGGATCGGACCACGCAAAAGAATGCCTATCGGGATGATGGTTTTGCGCGCTATCTCAGCGGCATACTGTATGAAAGTACCGGCGAGGTGAATGACGCATTTATTGCCTATCGGAAGGCCTATGAGACATTTGTCGCCACTCGCACATGGTCTCACACAGCCGTTCCCTTCCAACTGCGGACAGATCTATTGCGAACGGCCGAGGCACTGCACTTCACTCAAGAGTTAGCCGAGTATCAATCTCTTTTCCCCGAAATGAGATGGGAGACCAGTCAGTCGTTACAACAACTCGCTCAAGTTGTCGTGATCAGCTATAATGGCCGCGCACCACGCAAGGAGGATCGATTTATTGACCTGCCGGTCGGTCTCGATGCGCTCCAGTTGGTGCTCCTCAATCGTGGGTTTGCACAACGGAATCGGGGTGTCGACACAGTCTTGTATGGGCTGAATGGACAGGTCGTGCGTGTGGCCGTGCCCCGGCTCATCCCGCAAAAGACGCGCGTACCGATCGATAGAGTGAGGCTTATCCCTGAGAGTGGTGCGCCTGTAACCCTGGACACGGAGTTAGTTCATAACGTGACGGCCTTGGCAGATCACGCATTATCGGAACGGATGGCAGGAATAACGGTCAAGGCTGTTGCCCGTGCGGCCACGAAATTCGCCGCGGCCGAAGGAGCGACGAGAGGGGCTCAGCAAGCAGCGGGGAGAGATGCGGGGCCATGGGTGGGTCTTGTGGTTGGGTTGCTGACGAAGGGATGGGCCATCGCATCGGAAGAAGCGGACAAGCGAAGTTGGCAGACATTGCCTGATGAAATTCATCTGGCGCGCGTTTGGGTTCCGCCTGGGCGTTATCAGGTGCAGAGTCAGTTAGCCGGCGAGTCTCAAGATTCACTGAAATCTGCTGCTGTGCAGACCCTGTCCCTTGCGCCAGGAGACACGGTTGTACTCGTTCAACGCGTGATGCCATGAGAGACGGGATGTGGCTGGCTCGGCAAGTCGGAATTGTAGTCATCGGGTCGATCGCACTCTCTGCCTGCTCATGGTTTGGAGGACAATCCAAGCCGAATTGGATAGACGGGGTAAGTACCGCCTATCCCCCCGGTCAATATCTCCTTGGCATGGGGCAGGCAGAGAATCGCACGGTGGCCGAGGATCGTGCCTACGCAGCGGTGGCCCGTATTTTCAAAGCCGAGGTTCATGCGCAGGCAAAAGATTGGGAGTCGTATCTAGTAATCGAGCAACGCGGACAGAGCAGCTCGGAGCGACGATTGACACTCGATAATCTGACACGTGTGTCAACTGACAAAGTTTTAGAGAATGTCCGGATCGTCGAGCGATGGGTTGATGATCGCACAGGACTCCAATATGCATTGGCGGCGATGCACCGACCTCAGGCTGAGACGGCATTCATGGAACGCATTGCGGAGCTGGACCGGTCAATCAAGGATGATGTCGAGGAGGCTCGATCGCCCCCGGATAAGATGACCAAAGTCAGAGCATTGAGGCGTGCTGTCAGGAATCTGGTTTTGCGAGAGACTTATAATGCCGACCTTCGCGTGATTCGTCCAAGCGGACAGGGCAGTGGGGCGGCCTACCGCGTGGATGATCTGATGCGCGAGATCGAGCAGTTTCTCACTACGAACCTTGTATTGGCGGTTACGATGACTGGCGATCAGGCTGAACCGGCTCAACGAGCTTTGGCAGAGGGTTTGCTGAGGGAAGGACTACAGGTCTCGAGTCGACCCTGGGGGGGGGACCGTTCAATACGAGGAGATTCTAACGGCCCAACCCCCGAGTTACTCGTTCGCGGCGTGGTGTGGTTGTGGCCGATCGACGTGCGCGATCCGTTATTTAAGTTCGTGCGGTGGTGCAGTGATTTCGAAGTTGTGGACTTGACCAGCCAGCGGGTGATCGGCGCCTTGTCAAACGGGGGGAAAGAAGGCCATCTGACAGAACGTGAGGCAACAGCCAGAGCTGTGCGTGTCATGCAACAAGAATTTTCTAACGGGGTGGCGAAGGCCATTGCGGCGCATGTGTATGGAGAAACAGAATTGCCGACGTTGGCAAGCAAGCCTGCTGGATGTCCGCGTGATGGAGGATCGGCATCGATGCCGGCGGCAGCCCCCCACTAACTCAGAGAAAGGGAGGATATGACCAAATCGAAGCTTGAAGCCGGACGAACGACAACTCGTGCGCCACGTAGCCGTGGCCGGGGGTTGACAGTTACAAAACAACGGGTTCCCAGCCGCTTGGCGAAGCGTCGGCTGGGAGAGCGACTGAAGAACGACACGGTGTCGTTCAATCAAGGCAATCTGGCTGACAAGTTCCGGAAGGAAGGATATGACGAACTCCCGCTCGATGAGCTCCAAGATCGTCTATCGAAAATGTCGGGCCCCTTGGCTGCCATTATTCTGAAGGGGAGGGTGTGATCGCATGCCGTACTATTATCTCGATTCGACAGCGCTGGTAAAACGATACAGTATGGAGCGCGGCACACGTATCATTAACAGGCTCATGGTGAAGCGAAGTAAAGTGGTGATTCTACCGACATGGTCCGTGACGGATTTTTATACGGCATTCGCCAATCGAGCACACCATGAAGAGATTACCCGGGATGATTGCTACTCGGTGATCCATAAGTTCGAGAGAGAATCGCTGGAAGGGCTCTATCAGTTCATTGCCCCAACGATGCAAACGTACTTAGCCACGAAAGAGATTGCGTTGGAGTATCCTGCACTCCGAACACCACAGGTTTTGCATCTGGCGTTGGCCATGGAGCTCAAGCCTTTGCGGCTGACGGTCGTCAGTGCCGACACGCAATTGCTCACAGCCTGTCATTCCGCAGGGCTCCATATTATTAATCCGGAAGAGGATTGATGAGATCAGGATAGCGGTACGAGACAGGGGACTGCCACCTTTCCGGTTGGTGGCTGTCCCCGTAAGATAACGGGACAGCCACCGTCGAGGACGACGGAGCCAGTCCCCTGATCCCGCTAGGCAACCTGATCCAGGAGTTCCAGCACTGCTTCATTCCATCCCACAGGCCCGATTCCCTTGGCATGGACGAGTCCCGGCAGGTGAATGTCAGGGTCATATGATCCATCCGGTTTCTGGACTAGAATCGGATAGTCCACCATGGCCAGCAGAGGGGCATCATTGATGCTATCCCCGATGCCGACAGTTTCGATCCGTTCCGTCTGTCCGTTCATGCGCTGTTGGCGGTGGTAGCAGCGCAGGAGCACGGAAGCAGCCTCCCCCTTGTCGTTTTCTCCGGTCAGATGAAATAATCTTCCTCCTTTTGTCCATCGCAGGCCGCGAGTAACGATTTGGCGACAGACTTCTTCGACAAGTGCCTGAGGGCCTTGCAGGAGGTAGGGCTCGTCGTATTCCCGTTGCTTGGCCAGGAGCGCGTCAGCATAGGGCAGTCCGGTCACTTGCATGATGGACTCGACCGACAGGTCGCCGAAGCCTTGTAATGGCGTTTCAACAGCATCTTCGATCTGTTTCAGAACCTCTCGCAGCATGTGGTAGGGAAGGCCTAGCTCGATGACCTGGTAGGGAGACCTGGTTCGCATCCGCTCCAAGGGGAAGTCGAAGAGACCATGAGGAATAAACACCGCTCCCCCGTTCTCGACAATGAAAGGATCGCTGTGCGCAAGACGCCGGCGAAGTGGTTCCATTTCTGCGCGTGTCTTACTCGACACCAAGACGAGAGGAATTCCTAGTTCACGAAGTGCAGTCAAGGCTGGTGTGGCTGCCTCATATGAGTAAGTCGTGCTATCCAGAAGTGAGCCATCCAAGTCTGTGTAGATGATCAAATTGGGCATGGATTTGTGCTGTTACCAATGATGGAGATCATCGACTGCGCTAGTCTTTGGCCGACCCCCCAGTCGTCGTTCCAGAAACCCTTTGGCAAGATCGGTTGCGCCGAGTCCAAATGCAATCGCTCCGGCCAGGACAATCCCTCCCCATGTAATGCCGAATCCCACGACCACGATGTGTTGCGCAATGCCGAGTTGCTCCAGCGCCATGGCTCCTGCAAGCACCTGGATTCCCCAGCGGGAACCGGTCGCAATGAGTCGGGCGGGAGTCAATCCGGCGTTGACGGCCGCAATGAGGACAGCTCTTGATGTAAAGTTCGATAGAAAATATCCAGCCAGGAGAATGACCGTTGCCGTGACGAGATGGGGGACATAGGCCAGCAGTGACTGGGCGAATTGGTTGATCGGAGCGAGGTTCAGGGCTCCCAATGCCGCGATCGATGCCAGCACGGTCACTGTCCAATAGATGCCGCGGCCAACCAGGCGGGAAGGATCCGTCTTGACCCCTCCACGCAAGAGCGCCGCATTCATTCCCAGTCGATCGCAAAGATGGTCGAATCCGATGACGCGTAGCAGCCGTTCAACGAAGAAACCGGACGCCCAGGCGGTGAAGAGGCCGCCGAGCAGGATAATGCCCATGGCAAGCACATTGGGGAGCACGGTCAACAACTGGTGGCCGAGGAGTTGCAGCGGTTTGAGAAGTGCCTGGTCAATAAACTCATTCATGATCACCTCCCGCGACTACGATCGTGTGGTGCAACAGAGCCGGCGTGACAGGTTGGAGCGTCGGCGGTCGCCAGCGCTCCACCAGATAGGGTTTCATATGTTCGAACGTGCGGCACAAGGATTCAATTTTGTGTTCTGCTTCTTTGGAGGTCAGGCCCTGGGTGGCTTGGACGAATGAGGCAGTACGTCCGAGGTACAGTGGAGTTAAAGCTTTCAAGAGGTGATCGCGCGGCATGATGCGTTGGTGATAGGCGGTAGCCGCATCGTAGACCACCTGAACCCACAACTCGTCGGGGATACGGCAATCAGTGCCGGTTGTCCCCTGGAGATCTCGCAATCGAGAGATGGTATCGCTAGCCAAAATCTGTCGCCAAATGGGTTCAAGATCGGCAAGACCCTGTCGATAGTGTGTCACCATCCGCTCCACGTTGACATGCACCGGCTCGATCCCGACTTCGTAGGGAAATCCAAAGAGTGGAACCGGTTGTGATTCTCCCTGTCGAGACCAGAGGCCTTCATGCTGTTCCATCAAGGCAAAGAGTGCTCCCATCACTTGCACCAACATGGCCGATAAATCGGCAGAAGGATCTTTGGGATTATGAATCTTGGCGCCGAGGAAGCTTTGGCAGACCCTTGCGCCGCCGGCGATGGCTTCCGTCGTCATCCAGATATCGATGCCGAATCGTGCCACTTCCGATTCCCAGACATGCTGGTCGAGATAGTGGGCGGCGAGCTCACCGGAGAAACCAAATTCTCCGCCAATCGGCTGCCGGATTCGTTGCCCGTACAGAGCCCTGGTCAGCGGGTAGGCAAGACTGTTCGTGATTGTGCCGTCGTATTTGTGGCGCAGATAGTAGGGAGCGACGTAGTCGTATCCCTCTGCCATGATCGGGCGAAGTAAGAGCTCGATCCATTCCGGGGAGATACTGCGGAGATCTGCATCGACAACCGCGCAGGCCCTGGCTTTCAATCGTCGTGCAATCTCGAAGATTGTCCGAAAGGCACTCCCTTTTCCTGGAATCCCATGGTATGGCGTCACGATCCGATGCATGATGCTTTGATGGTCGGAGATGAAGAAATGTTGGGAGTCGATTGTGGTGCGCGCCACAATGGCCGTGGTCTCGTCGGAAGAGCCGCCATCGGAGTTGACCAGGACAGCCCGATATCCAGGGAAATGTTTCGCTAGGCCGACGCTTACGGCCTGAACGACGTGGCCGACCGTGTCCGCGTTGTTGTAACTCGGTATCCCGACAAGGATATCGGCGGAGCCGATATCCTGAAGGCTTGCTTCAGTCGGTGCAGTGAGGGGTATGCGGCTCGTGTTCATGACGATTTGGTTGCCGCTTCGGTTTTGGGGTCCCATGCGTGGTCTGTTTCAACGGCCTCGACGAGGCGGTCGAAAATGTCCGGGACAGCATGTGTCACACGACTCCAGTTGGAAATCATTGGGACACCCAGTGGGTCTTCGAGAAAGCCCTCTGTCGCCAGTTTCATTCCTTTCAAGAAGACTTCGACCGCCGTCCGTTCTTGGTGGCGATCGAAGGTGAGGCTGTTGATAGCCGCGTCGTTTTCGTAGCGGCTGATCGCCTCTTGTGCTGCCTGCAAATATGTTGCCCGCAGCGTCTTGAGGACTCCGTCCGACAAGATGACGCCTTCGCTCGCCAGATTTCTGAAGAGAGATTTTGTAATATCCGCGCACATCTTGAGTAGGCCGACATCGGGGTCACGATCCGAGAGCTCTTGATGTTTGTGGTCATAGGCATCAGCGATATCCGCTTGACAGATGCGGCGCAAGGCACAGTTCCGGTAGACCTCTGCGAGGACGCCGATTTCAAGACCCCAGTCACCTGGAAAGCGGTTGGTCCAGGCCAAGTCCCGCACCATGGCGAATTCGCCTGCCAGCGGGTACCGAAAACTGTCGAGGAACGTCAGAAGCGAATGAGGCCCCACAAGCTGTTGGAGGCTTCGGATAAGGGGAGTGATGAACAGGCGAGTCACTCGCCCATGGAGACGATCCGTCACGCGACTGTAATAGCCTTTGCAGAACTCATAACCGAGATTCGGATTCGCGATGGGGTAACAGAGGCGTGCCAGATACTCTCGATTGTAGCTGGTAATGTCACAGTCATGGAGTGCGATAACCTGGCTATTGTTTCTGGCCAACACGTAGCCGAACGCGGTCCAACAGCCCCGTCCCTTGCCCGGCAATCCGACATCGAGGTTGTGGTCGACTAAGAGCTTGAGGATGGCTTGTATGCGCGCACCGTCATTCCAGATCAGACGTACCCGTTGCGGGAGTACGGAAAAGAATTCTTTGGCCATGCGAAATTCCAAAGCAGAGGCACGATCTAATGAAATAACGATCTCGTTCAGGTAGGACACACTGTCGAGAGTTTCCACGATGTCCTTCAATGCCGGGCGTCCCAATTCGGAATAGAGTGAGGGAAGGACGAGGGCAATGGGATTGGCGCGCCCATATCGTGCCAATTCGCGCTCAAGCTGATCGAGATTCGACTGTCCGAGGCGGTGAAGTACCGTAACGACACCATTCTGGTAAAAATCCGACATGGGAGCCTCCTTATGAACGTCTCAGCTGCCTGACCTGGCTATGAGATGCAGCACAATCACGATGGCATCAAAGACGTATGCTGCATGCACCGTAGCGCCGGTGCATCAGTATATTACACTAACTGTGCAGGTGATATGCCACTGGTGAATGGTCAAACTGTTGAGTATTCAGAGATCAACTCGAGTGGGAAGTGAAGAAGGTGGTGGGAAAACCCTTCACTCCTGTCATAGGGATGTCTGACCAAACGAGACATTGAAAAGTTCATGTGTGTTATCAGAATGTTAGGATAATCCTTCCTCCTAACCTTAGCTTGGACTTGCGGCGTTTAAGTGTTCTAGACCTAGTCGGGCTTGATCCGTGTAATACCGGTAGCGTGGTTGCGGATAATGTATGACCACCATGTAAAACATTTCTCGTGCAATGTCCAGGCGCCCCATGGCCTGGGCGGCCTGACCAGCATGAAGGGTGCAAGCGACAGCCATTGCTGCAGGATCGACCGATAGGCGGCTGGTCGGCCTTGAGGGAACCGGTTTATCAATTTCCGAGGAGCTCGATTCTTCGGCGGAGTCGAACGTACTTGCCGCTTGGGTTAATTGTTGTGCATCCTCCCTTATCGCATCAATGTCTGCACTTCCGTAGCAGTGGGTATACTTACTCCACAGATCCATGAGGCCGCTGCTGTCAGATAGGGATTGCGAGCCTTGCCTGCTCGTGTCGCACCCGTTGAGAGGCATCAAGAGGATCAGCGCAAAGATGAGCCACCAGCAAATCTCTTGACGAAGCATAACCATACATTCCTTGCTCTCAACGCCTTCGCTATGAGTAACCATCGCCGGAGTAGTCATTCGATCGCTCATGCATGGACTGCGTGCTTTACAGCTTTTAACCCGTTCGCTGCCCCATAGACCATATAGCCCGCACTGACGAGTCTGGCAGAGAGCAGATAGCGTGATCACCATCGACCACCAACAGGCTTTTGTTGTTCCGTACCATAGCGCTCTTGCCTCCTTTCTATCACACCTTCCTAAAGCCAGCCCCAAGAGCTCTTGATAGGCGTTTAAGGCGCACAACTTCGATGGGCCTGATTATGGAGTAGTGGAGCAAACAGCAGGCCCTACTGCCGATACAGATACCCATCAGCAAAAATCTATTGAAATTCCAAGCTGTAGCCGGCTGGATGAGGATCAGATTGCGCGGGGGGAGACTTGGGCATTCATGGGAACAATTTGTCGCAGAGGCTTGAAGACACCAGCGGGAATGCCTGGTGGGACAGGGCTTCTGATTCTTAAAGACAAGTTGTCTCTTGTAGGAACAGATTAACAAATGCACGTGGGTCAACCTTTGCCGTACTGGCGGAGTTTACGGAGAAGCGTCTTACGGTGGATCCCAAGTATAGTGGCTGTCTGGCTATGGTCATGATTATGAGCTTCCAATACGCGCAGAATATATTTCATTTCCATGTCTTGAAGCGTCTCCCATCCGAGAGATCGAGCCTGCTCCTGTACGGAGATTGTTCGGATAGACTCCGGCAAATCTTCCGGGGTAATGATGGGATGCGGGGTCAAGGCAATGGCTCGCTCGATTACGTGCTCAAGCTCGCGGACGTTGCCCGGCCATAAATAGCGTGTCAGTAGAGGAATGGTCTCCTGGGAGATGCCTGTCACTGGTTTCTCTTTGTTTCGGCCGAATTTGTCGACGAAGTACCGGCTCAGAAGCGGAATGTCCTCAATCCGATTGCGCAGTGGCGGGAGGGCAATGGTCACGACCTCCAGTCGATAATACAGATCTTCTCGAAATGTTCCAGCTGCGACTAGCGGTTTCAAGTCCTTTTTTGACGCAGCGATGATTCTGACATCGATTGCACGAGGCGTTTCGCTCCCGACACGCCGGATCTCGCGCTCTTGTAGTGAGCGAAGCAACTTGCTCTGCATGACCGGTGACAGGTCCGCAATCTCGTCCAAGAAGCAGGTGCCAAGATGCGCCTGTTCCAGCAGCCCCTTCTTACTGGCGATGGCCCCGGTGAACGAGCCTCGTTCATGCCCAAACAGTTCTGATTCGAGGAGGGTTTCGGCCAAAGAACCCGTATCGATCCCGACGAACGGCCCGCTGCTTCTCGTACTGTTGGCATGGATGGCGCGGGCGATCAGTTCCTTTCCCGTCCCGCTCTCTCCCTGAATTAGAACCGTGCTGTCCGTCTCCGCGACACGGGCGATAAGCTTATACACCGCCACCATCCCGGGACTGCTTCCCACGAGGTTGTCGAATCGATATCGCTCACGCAATTGGTCGCGCAACGAACGATTCTCTCGAACCAACTTCTTATGTTCGAGCGCCCTCCGAACCACCAACCGAATGTCGTCCACGACGAATGGCTTACTGAGATAATCGAAGGCTCCGGACTTTATGGCATCCACGGCCGTCTTGAGCGATCCGTAGGCGGTCAAAAGGATCACCAAGATATCCGGCGCTTTTTCACGCACGGCAGCCAGTAGAGCCAGCCCATCCATCCCGGGCATGTGAATGTCAGTAATGACGAGGTCCGGTTGCCATTCGCCCAGTCGTTGTAGTGCCGTCTCCGCGTCCTCGGCGGTCTCGACCTGATACCCTTCCTTGGTCACAACCTCGCGGAGTAAGGTCAATGTATCGGCGTCATCGTCCACTACCATCACACGGGATTGTCTCGGCATCAGTGTGCTCCTCCGTTGGTTGGAAGTACGATCGTGAACTGGGCCCCATGTCCCGGGCTGCTATCCACCTTGATGTCACCCCCGTGCGCCCGGACTGTTTCCATTGAGATGGCCAGCCCAAGCCCCGTGCCGCGTCTCGCGAGTTTCGTTGTGAAAAATGGTTGAAAGATCTGGACCAGTTGTTCGGCGTCGATTCCGCATCCTGTATCGATAAATTCCACCCTAACTAACGTTCGATGGTGTGGCTGCTCTGGCTCGGTATGGGGAGAGGTCCGTACAAGCAGGGTTCCACCAGCCGGCATGGCATCCAATGCATTCTCGATCAAGTTGTTAAATACTTCCTGGAGTTGCTGGACATCGGCATCGACCTTCCCGACTTCGCGGCTCCATTCGGTCACCAGGGCTATCTTCCGGCGTTCGAATTCCGGCCTGAAGAGCGAGATACATTCCGCGATGCAGGCATTCAGATCGAGCGGAGATCGAACCGGCTCCGGTCTCCTGGCGTACAGCAACATGTCTTGAATAATTTTCGATGTTCGTTCGATTTGAATCTCCACTGTCTCCAGCCGTTTTCGAGATTCCTCACTCAGAGTTGGATCTTCGGCCAGGAGTTGGATATGACCGAACAGCGCGGTCAAGGGAGTGCCAATCTTATGTGCCACGGTTGTGGCAACTTGCCCGATGGCCGAGAGACGTTGCGCACGTGCTGCATCGCGTTGTGCAGCCGAGAGCAACTCATTTGTCTGGGCTAGTACCCGATTCTTCTCCAGCACTTCGGCCGTCGCTTCGATAACTTTCTGCTGAAGGCTGTCGTTCATGTCCCGAAGAGATTCTGTCAATTGGGCATTGTGCTGAGTGGCTTTCTGGATTGTTTTCACCATGGCATTGAATGTGCCGGCAAGTTCTCCAAGTTCATCCTGTTCTTCGACAGGGGCGACCGAAGTCATGGTTCCTTGAGAAACCGATTCGACGGCGGTGAGGAGTCGTTTCACAGGCCGGTGCACCTTAAAGTAGAGAAACAAATTAATTGCAAGCACGATCGCCATTCCGGTCAGTAATCGTCTCCTTCTGGAGTCTTGCTGTAATGAATCCAAGGCCTCATCCATCTGCCTGGTAGAAAATTCGGCATAGGTTGCTCCAACAACGACCTCTTTCAAGACAATCGGGGCAGCGAAGGAGACGCGATGCGTATTATCCCTGTCCGCATAATTGATCAGGGGCCCCTTTTCCTTACGCACCTGCTTAATAAGATCGAACGCCTTCTCTTGCCGTGGGTATGAGAGAAGAAGCAATTCCTTGGGGCCGGCGCTCGTGATTGGTAGAGGATTCTCTCCGGGGTAAGCTGGAAACTCGTAGAGCACGATATTGAGCAGATCCGGCACACTGGCAAAGATCTTCTCGAGATCCCTGGTTCGGGCTTCCCGATTCGATAGCTGGGCAAGGCTGGTCACATTCTGATCGACTGAATGCGCGACAGCCAGTGCCGCTGCACGAACGTTGTCTTCCACCGTGTGTCGGATCGAGCGGGCCTCGAGCCATTCAGCCGTGGCACCGGAGACGCCGACGACGAAGATGATGATCGCCGTCATCTTGACTTGAAGGCTCAGCCGGTACCATCGGTTCAGCATGAATCCATGGTAGTCCCTCATGTTTCCTTGTTCAATCTGAATTGAGACAAGATGTCTGCGGGGGAATAAGTTGTCTCTCATTTTAGTGAGGTGCCTTCGATATTGCTCACCTCCCTCCGCTGTCGCTGATCGGGTAAATCCTTGAATCTTCCGCGCCCTTAGGACGATAAGCGGCACGCTGCCATACATACGGTACAGAGGACCATTGTCAGGCATCCGGTTTGCTCCAGTACCCGCCATGGTCGTCGACTATCTGGAGGATCGCATCGTGAATGGGCGAATTCTTCTGATCGAGGGCGATGGCGTGTTGGGAGCTTTCGTAGGAGAAATGCTAAGGCACAGGGGGTACGAAGTCGTCGTCATGAGAACGTTAATAGATGAAGGAGAACGTATCGGTCCCCGCATGGATTCCGTGAGCGCAGCTATTCTGGATATTGATACAACTTCTGCCCGGGAGGAGCTGGACTGCCTCGATGGGCTTTTGCCCTACGAGGAGGCACTCCCGATCGTTTTGATGGGGCTGCAGCTGCCGGAGATCTTATGTCGGCAACTGCGTCCACATCTCGTTCGCATGCAGACCAAGTGTCTGGCCTGGGTGCAAAAACCGTTTCGGAATGAAGAATTACTCGCTGCCCTGCAACAGGCGCATAAAAGGCATGAGCATAATGTGCCATGAACGGCCGACTCAGACCTTTCGGGGTTGAAAGATGAGGTGGCACGATGTCTCGATTATTGAGTGGTTTCTTGGTTCTACTAAGCAGTCTGATTATGGTCATTCCAGGCGCGCTCGCTCAGTCTGAGATGTCTTCGCAAACAATCAAGGGTGACCTCCTGTCAATCAAGGGCGATCAATATCTCGTCAAGGATATCTCTGGGAGGCTCGTGTATCTCCAGGTCGACAAGAATACGAAACGAGAGCGCATGGCGGTGCCGGGAGAGAAAGTCGAAGCAGATGTGATTATCGGTGAGAGAGTCGTTGCGCTTCGACCGGCGAATGAATCAATGATGAAAGGAGCAGGCCGATGAGAATTGCCCAGGTGTCACCCCTGTGGGAGAGCGTCCCGCCGAAACGCTATGGGGGAACGGAACGGATCGTGTCCTACCTCACCGAAGAACTGGTGCGGCTTGGTCATGACGTCACCCTGTTTGCAAGCGGAGATTCGGTAACGACCGCTCATCTAGCAGCGATCTGCCCTCGCGCGCTCAGAGAGAGTACAGGGATCTTCAACCGCGATGCGCCCATGACGATGCTCTTGGAGCAGGCGCTGGGGAGACCCGGGGGCTTTGACCTCATCCACTCCCACCTTGATTTCCTGGGTTTCCCGCTGGCGCGGCGGAATAGCATTCCGACGCTGACCACGTTCCACGGTCGGCTCGATCTGCCCGAACTGCTACCGGTGTTTCGGGAATATGCAGAGATGCCGATGGTCTCGATTTCGAATGCACAGCGGAAACCTGTCTCCTGGGCAAATTGGCACGCGACCGTCTATCACGGCCTACCAAGGAGTCTGTACACCCTGCAACCGAATCCCGGAGGTTACCTGGCATTCCTGGGACGTATCGCCCCTGAGAAACGTCCCGATCATGCGATTGAGGTCGCCAAACGAGTTGGGATTCCCCTGCGCATTGCCGCAAAAGTCGATGCGATGGATCAGAAATACTTTCACACCGAGATCGAGCCGTTGCTCTCTGATCCGTTGATCGAGTATCTCGGTGAAATCACGGACAAAGAAAAAGATGAATTCCTAGGAAATGCCATGGCGCTCGTCTGTCCCTACGACTGGCCGGAGCCGTTTGGCCTTGTACTGATTGAAGCTCTAGCCTGCGGGACGCCCGTGCTGGCATATCGGCGTGGGTCCATTCCTGAAATTATTGAGCACGAAGAGACTGGATTCGTCTGCGAAAGCCTGGAGGACATGACGGCGGCGGTTCAACGTCTTCCCGATATCGACCGACGACGTTGTCGTTGGACCTTCGAGCAGCGGTTCAGCGTGGAACGAATGACACAAGACTATCTACGAGTATATGAACAGGCCCTCGGAAGCATCTCTGACCGGGGGGAGGTCCCGAGTCTCGAGACCTGGCCTACACTTTCGATTAGGGCATAAGCGTGGAAGGAGGTTCCCATGAAATTCTTCACGTCGATCAGTCTTACGGCGGCCATGGCAGGTGCCGGGCTCGTTGCATTACAGGGAGCCTGGGCGGAAAGTCGGTCGCTCTCAGAAATGTCTTCATCCAGCACTGTCATGGGTGAAGTGGCTCAGGTCGAAGGAGAATTTCATATGGCCAAGGGACCGGAAGGCGACGTTACCCTCGACATTGTGGATAAATTTTATGTCATCACGAATCAAGCAGGTAAAGAGGTGCGCCTCGAACTCGACGATCATACCAGAGTCGAAAACAGGGTGAATCCAGGCGATAAAGTCGAAGCCAGGATCTCATCCAAGGGCCATACCCTTTCGGTGATGCGCCTCGAACAACTAGGAGACAAGTCCCGGAAATAATATGGAAATAGGTCGCGACCACTGACAGATGTAAAAGGAAGGGTGATACGCAGGAGCAGGAGTCTTGGAGCGAGGATTGAGCTGTGGCTGAAAACAACGAGACGACGTGTCAGACCGGGTCAGGGTGGGGTTTGCTGAAGACGAGGCAGTTTGGCTTTCTGTTTTCAGGCCAGGCCGTCTCTCAAATCGGCGACAGCATGAACAAAGTAGCGCTGCTGTGGTTTGTGTATGAGTTGACGGGATCTGCTTTCAAGATGACGGTGATCGGGCTACTTCAGACAATTCCGCCGCTGGTCTTCGGCCCGCTCATCGGGGTGTATCTCGATCGGATGAAGAAAAAGCCGGTGATGATCTGGGTGGACATCATCCGTGCGGGTTTGGTCTTACTCATTCCCTTGCTGTACGCCATGGAGGCCCTGACGCTCGAACGGCTTTATGTGCTCGTGTTCGCGACATCGATCGTATCCACGGTCTTCGGTCCGGCGCTGGCCTCGGCCGTTCCATTTATTGTGCCTCGCGCTCGACTGACTGCTGCCAACGCGATGATTCAAAGCACGACCAATATTGGCCTGCTGATTGGACCAGCGGTCGGGGGGGTGGGGATTGCCATGATCGGAGCCCACAATGTGCTGTATTTTGATGCCGCCACATTCCTGGTGTCAGCCTTGTGCCTCCTACCTGTTCATGTGGACGAGACGATGCAATCGCCCACACGATCAGACATTAGAACATCGATTATTGAAGATCTCTTGGTCGGATTTCGCTTTGTCTTTATCCAGCACCGGACCGTGCTCCTGCTGATGCTCACGGCGGCTCTCTATAGTTTGGGTGCGAGTGCGTTCGTTTTCTTGCTGCCTGTGTTCGCGACGCAACTCCTCGATGCAAGTCCCATGGAACTTGGGTGGCTGTGGTCTTCCCTCGGGATTGGCATGCTGGCAGCATCCCTGTGGCTGGCATGGATCAACCAAGGAGATCTCCAAAAACGTATGCGATTAATTTCCGCGGCTCTGGCGGTCGGCGCTGTTGCCGTCTGTACGCTTGGCATGCTGCAGGCCCCGGCAATGGCAGCAGCCCTCATCATCGTGTTTGGCGGCAGCACCGCGGTGTTTACACCTGTCGTGTGGGCGATGCTACAAGAATTAACGCCCGAACCTCTATTGGGGCGCGTCTTTACCACATTCAGTACAGGTGCCATGGCTGCCGCTATGGCCGGGATGGCAGGGTTTGGCTGGGCAGCGGATGCCATCGGTCCGGCGGCATGCCTTGTCGGGATCGGGATACTATTATTTGGCACCGCAACCGTCGCGGCTGCGTTCAGCCGGCGACGTCCCGACAGCGCGGCTGTTGATTTCCTGCCTGTGTGACGCGACTCCATCGTGTTTCCTTGGGTAGGCCGATCCCGATGGGTATGAACGTGAGACGTACAAAACGGGTTCTGCTTAACCGCATGGGTCTTGTGTTGGGTGTGGCCCCTCAGTTCTGTCTCTGTCTTCTCCTCACGGGGCATCCCGCGCTCGCACAGAGCGACCAGGCTGCGACTACCCCATCAGGTCATACCCCCGTGCAGGGAAAAGTCGCGGAATCTAAGCACTCTGCCAAACCACAGAAAGAATTGCTTCCGAGTGAGGTCGTTCCGCAGGAATCGAAGTCGGCTCAACTGAAAGCTCAGACGGCAAAGCCTGAGGAGTCGAAGCCAAAAAAAGACAATGGAGAAGAAGGGCTTGAGAAAGAGAGTCCCACCCGGAACGCAGGTTCCTCGCTAATTCTGACGGTCAAACTCGCATTGATGGAAGATCCCCGCGTATTTCCGTATGAGATCGAAGTAGAGGCCGGATCGGACGAGGTCACACTGCTAGGAAAGGTTTCCAGTGAGGCAGAGAAGTCCGCCGCAAGTAAGATTGCGAGTGCCGTACCGACGGTGAAATCTGTCTCGAACAAACTGGAAGTAGTTAAAGAACTATCGGAAATCATTGCCCATAGACAGGACGACGTCATCACCCGCCTCGTCAAAGAACGATTTGCCAGGAGTGCCACAGTCACCTCCGCCAACTTCGATGTGAAGACGGAGCAAGGAGTCGTCGCACTCAGCGGCACCGTGCGGTTCCAAGTGATTGTGTTGGAGGCGGTCGAAGCAGTCAGGCAGGTTCCGGGAGTGAGAGCGGTGAAGACGGATAAGGTCAGAATCGAGCGCGAGGGATGAAACCGTGGTTCATGCTAACACCGAGTTTTACCTCTGCACGCAACGTCAAACCTAAAAAAGCGCACGTCGAGGTTCGCCGCCGTCTTCCCCTTTCGAAGGACTTTGGTTTGATATGGTTCAGTCAGCTGGTCTCCCAAATCGGCGACGGTATTTCGAAGCTTGCACTGCTCTGGTTCGTCTACTCGATTACCGGATCACCACTAAAAACGACCGCGATCGGACTACTGCAGACGATCCCCCCTATTGTATGCGGTCCCTTTATCGGTGTTCTTGTGGACCGATTCCCAAAAAAGTTCATCCTCATCGGTTCGAACGTGTTCCGAGCCTTGCTGATCGGATTCATTCCTTGCGCGATTTCCGTGGACTCATTCACAGTAAACTTCCTGTATGTCCTCGTGCTCGTGGATGCCATGGCAATGGCAGCTTTGAGTCCAACGCTTACGGCATCAGTTCCCATGGTCGTACCTCGCAGACAGTTTACATCGGCAAATGCACTGATCCAGAGCACGACCAGCCTGGGCATTATTTTCGGGCCGGCTTTGAGTGGGATGGGTATTGCCCTGTTCGGTCCTCAGGAAGTCCTCTGCTTGAATGCTGCCACATATGTCGGATCAGCCCTATGTCTGGCATTTGTGCAACTAAGTCCAAGCCAAGGGGCCGAAAAGCAGAGAGCTGGGAACGGTTCTCTGCTGCGCGATCTGCAGGATGGACTGGCCTTTGTCGCCGTCAAGGAACGTGTGATTCTTCTCCTGATTGGGGCGGCGGGATTTTATGGATTCGGGGCCAGCGCTCTGACGACGTTATTTCCAGTTTATACAAAGAAAATGTTGGACCTGGGACCGATCGAGGTAGGCTACCTTTGGTCCACCATGGGAGTGGGATTGCTCGTAATGTCGATTGTGCTTCTATGGTACACAGAGCGAACGCTCACGGACCGCATCAACATCATTGCCTGGACAAGTGCGGTGAGCGGGCTGGCTATTGGGATGCTCGTCTGGACGAAAGATCTTTTCCTGGTCGCCCTCCTCATGATTATCATTGGTGCAGGGATGGGAGCCTTCACTCCGATCGCGTGGAGTGTAATGCAGGAGCTGACTCCCGGAAACCTTGTCGGGCGAGTGATGAGTCTCTATAGCACAGGTGCGATGACAGCAGCTATTGGCGGGATCAGCATGTTCGGATGGGTCACAGAACGGTTTGGTGAATCGACGGGACTCGTAGGCATCGGCACGACCTTCCTGCTCACTGCCATCTTGGGAGGTTGGTTGGGCTGGTCCACCCGAACCCGGTGAAAGGGGATTCATGGGACAGATCGATCGTCGGAATGAGCCATGTAACATTTCACTGACCGATGATCCCATCGAAGTGCTGAAGCAGGGTGATACGTTCGGTTTATTCGATCAATACGGCGACATCCATTCTCTTAAATCCGGTTCGCACGGTCTGTACCACGAAGGAACCCGTTTTCTGTCCCGATTCGAGCTGACCATCAATGGGGAACGGCCGTTGCTGCTGAGCTCAATGGTGAAGGAGGACAACGTCCTGCTCACTATTGATCTCATGAGTTCCGACATGAGGCATGAAGGACAGGTAGAGATCCCCAGGGGGGCACTCCATCTTTCCCGGGCGCGCTTCTTATGGCGAGGGCGTTGCTTCGAACGTGTTCGTGTGCACAACTACAGTCTCCTTTCCGTGCCGGTCCGAATCTCTTTCTCCATCGACGCCGATTTCGCTGACCTATTCGAAGTCCGTGGCCGGAAGCGAAGCAAACGAGGAAAACGTTTGGAGCCCATGGCTTTCAAGGAAGGAATTTCGCTGGGCTATGAAGGGTTGGATGGCATGGAACGGTGGGTCACCGTTCAATGCGAACCAGCACCAACTGCGGTCCATCCTGATGAAATTGTATGCGACACCCTCTTACCGGCAGGAGAAGTCGTTCAGTGGGACGTGACGATCTCCTGCGAAGTGGATAGGCGGATCGGGTGTGATTTCTCCTATGAAGGCGCATTCGTCGAAGTAGAACAAGCACTCGATGCCGCTAAAACTCACGATTGCCTCATCGTCACATCAAATCAACAATTCAATGCCTGGCTGAACCGCTCGCTTGCCGATCTCCATATGATGGTCTCAGACACGCTCGACGGCCCCTATCCCTATGCAGGTATTCCCTGGTTCAGCACCCCGTTCGGACGCGATGGCCTCATCACGGCATTTGAGATTCTCTGGGTCAACCCCAACATTGCCCGTGGTGTGCTGGCCTATCTGGCTGCGAACCAGGCGAAGGAGATTGTGGTGGAACAGGACGCGGAGGTTGGGAAAATTTTGCACGAAACGCGACGGGGAGAAATGGCAGCACTCAACGAGATTCCATACGGCCGCTACTATGGCAGCGTCGATGCCACGCCGCTGTTCATCATGTTAGCCGGAAGCTATTACGAACGGACGGCCGATCGTGCCTTCATCTCACAGATCTGGCCGAATATCGAGCTGGCGTTGCAGTGGATAGATGGCGCGGGAGACGTGGATGGAGATGGGTTCGTGGAGTATAGCCGCCGGTCGAAAGACGGGCTGACCCAACAAGGATGGAAAGATTCGCAGGATGCAGTCTTTCATGCAGATGGCAGTTTGGCGGAAGGACCCATCGCGCTCTGCGAAGTGCAAGGCTATGTATTTGCCGCCAAGAGGCGCGCGGCTCGATTAGCACTAGCACTGGGCCATGCGGAGCAAGCCAGGCGACTTCTCAAGGAGGCAGATGTATTGCGCAGTCGGTTTGAACGATATTTCTGGTGCAATGACCTCTCAACCTATGCACTTGCCTTAGATGGGGGCAAACAGCCCTGTCGAGTGAGAACGTCGAATGCCGGCCACTGTCTCTGGACTGGGATTGCCGAGCGCAACCACGGCATCAAATTGGCCAAACTCTTAGTAGGCGAAGAAATGTTTAATGGATGGGGTGTCCGTACCCTCGCGGCCACCGAGACTCGCTTCAATCCGATGGCGTACCACAATGGATCGGTTTGGCCGCACGATAATGCGTTAATCGCAGCCGGTATGGCCTCCTATGGGTTCAAAGAAGGCGCATTGAAGATTCTCAGCGGTCTCTTCGATGCCAGCCTGTTTCTCGAGCTGCATCGGTTGCCTGAGCTGTTGTGCGGCTTCCCGCGCCGTCCCGGTGAAGGTCCAACGTTATACCCGGTCGCCTGCAGTCCTCAGACATGGTCTTCTGTCGCGCTGTTCTTGCTTCTCCAAGCCTGCCTTGGGTTGCGAATTGAGGCTCCTCGAGCCCGCCTGTCGTTCTCACAACCGGTCCTGCCTCCTTTCCTGGACCACATTGTAATTCAACATATCAGAGTTGGAAACGCTGTTGTGGACCTTTCACTTGAACGTCACGCGACGGATGTCGGTATCAACATACTGCGACGAGAGGGCCGAGTAGAGGTCGTGGTCACGAAATAAGCCGACCCAGGAACGGCCCTCGTGGTCATGCAGATAGTGTGATCATCGAGAACATTTGTCCCTGCCGGACAAGATGTTCCGTCTGCGCAGAATTTTTATGTAACAGGCACTTGTGATGATTCCATCGCTCTGTCGGATGCAACTCGTCCATGTGGAAGGCCGTACGATCATCGGGCATTAGGTATGCGGCGAAGAAGGGACCTAGGCACTACCCTTTGTAAATAATAATAATTATCCGATTTGACCGCTTCACGCTGAGGGTTCGGCCTGAGTCTTGCCTCACCGTTGTGACAGCCTGTGTGTTGGGTGCGTCAGATTCGGCTTAAGAGCTCACGGGTGATGCTCACAACAGAAAGGCAATGAATGGAAGAGGAAAATCACGCTCAGTCCTTGATAATTCGCGAAGCACAGAGAACCCGCATAATTGGTGGTTTGCCGGTTCTGCGTGATCTGGAAGGTTCTCTCTGCGCTCATTGCGGCAGCCCTCGATACAATCTGGTCTTTCGCGTGAGCCATGACGGCCGGAACGGGGTGCTTGCGGGTCGCTGTACCCGTTGCCGCAATTTTCGGGAGTTAGCCGCAGAAGAAATTGAACGAGGGTGTGTTGCTTGAATCACCGGGCCACAAAATCAATACAGGAGGAGAAACACTCATGACCGAGGGAACACGACGCACAGGGATAGGGACAACCGCTTTTTTCGCGGGACTCTTGGCAGGAGTCGGGACCGGCCTATTGTTGGCGTCTCAATCAGGGGCCCGGACGCGGCGTCAACTCCATAATTTTTCGAAGGATATGCAGGAAGATGCGTGTCTCATGCTGGGTGACGCCAAGAGATCGATCGGCAAGTTGGTGGAGCAGGGCAAGAGTCTCGTGGGGTAACCGACCGCGAGATTGGGACAGAGAATTGTTCGACTGGGAGAAAAGCTATGCGATGCCAACGATGCCAAGGATGTATGATCTGCGATCATTTTATGGATACTCTAAACGTGAAAGGCGAGCTGGATTGCACAGGGTGGCGTTGTTTAAATTGTGGAGCTGTCATCGATCCAGTGATTGCACATCATCACCGGTCAGCACTGAATACTCCCGCGAAATCGAGGCCCCGTTGCTGGGGAGTTATCCCCATGCAATCCGCTTCATAAAGAAGCAATGAAATCGCTCGATTTATGTATCACAGCGGAAGGGCATGACTCTAACTTTGCCAGAGGGAGAATGGTATGTCCAATGTGATCGTAGTGTCAAACCGGGAACCCTACGAGCATAACTCGGTCGACGGTAGCATCGTCTGTCAGCACACCGATGGAGGATTAGTGTCGGCGTTGGACCCAGTCATGAAACGTATCGGCGGTACATGGGTTGCCTGGGGCAGTGGAGATGCCGATCAGGTAGTGTCAGGCCACCTCAACGCCATTCCGGTCCCTCCTGATTCACCGGCCTATCGATTGCGTCGTGTTTGGTTGGAACCTGCCGTGGTGAAAAATGGCGGCCAGGGGTATGCCAACCAAGTCCTGTGGCCGCTCTGTCATGTCACACTCGATCGGGTTTATTACCGCAAGGCGTTCTGGGCTGGTTACCAAACGTTGAACAGGCGCTTTGCCGAGACGGTGCTAGACGAGTTAGACGAGCAACCAGCTTCCGTGTGGGTCCATGACTATCACCTTAGCCTTCTCCCTGGTTTAATCAAAAAAGTGTCTCCTGAGACCACCATCTGCCATTTTTGGCATGTTCCCTGGCCGGGACCAGATGTCTTCCGCATTCTGCCGGAACACCGCGAGGTGCTCGAAGGTCTTCTCGCGGCGGATTGTCTCACCTTCCAGACTTTGTCCTATGCAACGGCATTTGCAAATTGTGTGACGGAGTTCTTGGATGCTTCCGTTGCCATCGATCCGTTTAAGGCAGTGGTGCTCTACCGTGGACATAAGACTACCCTGACGGCACGGGCGGTCAGTGTGCACTTTACCCAATTCTCCAATCTTGCAAAGTCGACGGCGGTTGAAGATATCATGGTTCGCACCCAGCGGCGCCTGGGCGTGTTTCGCGGCGTTCGAATTGGGCTCGGTGTCGATCGTTTGGATTACACCAAGGGCTTGATGAAGCGTCTGTGGGCGCTGAAGAATTTTTTCGTTCGATATCCCGAGTATCGCGGCAGGTTCACCTTTCTTCAGGTCGCCATCCCGACTCGCAACAATGTTGAAGTCTATGGTCAATACCGCGATCTCATCAGAAAGACTGTGAAGGAGATCAATGAGCGGTTCGGGGTGCCTGCCGAAGGACAACACAAGGGCTGGAAGCCCATTGAGTATATTGAGGGACGCGTGACCCCAGCCACGCTCGTAGCCTACTACCGGATGGCCAACTTGACCCTTGTCAGTTCCGTATATGATGGGATGAATCTCGTGGCCAAGGAATATGTCGCGTCGCAGGTCGATGAGAAGGGGGTAATTGTGGTGAGTCATCTAGCTGGAGCCGCTGAGGAACTAAGCGAGGCGCTGGTGGTGAACCCCTACGACGAGGAAGGCATGGCTGATTCGATCCGGCTGGCGCTGGAGATGCCTGAAAGTGAACGACGAGAGCGGATGCACCTAATGCGTCTTCACCTCAGCACCCATGATATTTATCATTGGGCCGAGAATTGTTTGCGCGACGTTGATATAGAACTCGGTCAGCTGCAGAGTGTGCCGGCTTAACCTATGGCTTCGCTTCGAGTCAAACTTGAGGCGATCTTGATGAACGCCTGATCCTCTTTCTGGATTTCGATGGCACATCGACACCCATAGCCTCACGTCCAAACCGAGCCAGGTTGAGTCGGTCCGTATTGAGGTTGCTCCGGCGACTGTGGGCTCGTCATTCGATCGAGACGGGTCAGGGACGATCCGTGGATAGGCGTTTGGCCAGACGATGGGCAAGTCGCACCATGCCGTCTGAGCGATCCGCCGGATCGAGCAGCACATTCATCACATGCAAGTGGCTGGTATCGGCTAAGGCGGCAGCGAGGCTTCGTTCAAACTCTCCTTGGGTGGTGATCCTCGTGCCGACTCCTCCTCCAACCATGTCGCAAATCCTTTCATAGCGCCACTCGTGGACGTCGTTGAAAGGGCCTTCGAGAATCTCCCGTTCGGTGGAGTAGCCCCGATTATTCAGCACGATGACAATCGGCGTTTGACCATATCGTACGACGGTCGAAAGTTCTGTTCCCGTCATTTGAAACGCCCCATCACCAACCAACACAATCGGTCGAAGCGTGGGATCGGCACACGAAGCGCCCACAGCGGCCGGAACGGCAAACCCCATCGAGGTGTAATAGGCAGGAGAGAGGAACTCGAAGCGCCGGTGGACATGCAAATCAGCTGCTGCAAAAAGCGATTCCCCGACGTCGGCAATCACAAGGGTTTGTTCATCCAACAGTCCATCGAGATGGCGGAAGAGCCCGTTCAACGTCACCGGGGCATCCGGTGCAATAGAGATTGGCGCGGGACAGGGAGATGCTGGTAGCGGGCGAGAAGGAAACGCAGGCAGGGGACTGATCACCAGTGCCTTGACAAAGTCTTGAAACCTGATTGCATCGTAGCGATGGTGTTTGATGGCCACCCGGTCCGCTGTCGCGTGGATCGTGCGCCCTTCCGACAGCAAAGGTGAATCAGCATTGAGATCTTCGACATCGGATAGGATCGACCCCAGGATGAGCAGACAGTCGGATTCATTGATGAACTGCTGGACCTCGTCACGCGCGATGAGGCCGCCATATACCCCAACGTAAAGCGGGTGATCTTCACGGATGACCGATTTCCCAAGGAGAGTCGAGGCGATAGGGACATTGAGTCGTTCGACCAGCCGGGTCAGATCCTCTTGGAGCCCGAATCGGCCGATCTCTGCACCAGCTAGGATCGCTGGCCGGCTTGCTGAAGCCAACATGGTTCGGACCTCCGCTATCGCTTCCTCCAGTGCGGCACTCTCGCTTGGTTCGTCGTCGAGGCATAAGGGGCGTAGGGGGTGTGCCAAGGGCGCATGGACGAGATCCCGAGGAATTTCAATATAGATCGGGCGACGATGGCGCAACAGTGACGCAAAGGCCCGATCCATTTCTCGTTCAGCGGTCGAAGGATCATCCAGCGAGATGGCCGCCACAGTGATCTTTTCAAAGACCTCCCGTTGTGTGGAAAAATCCCGCACCATGTGATGCAGATGTGGCGTGCGGATGCGCTCCGACGTGCCGGGAGATCCGGTGAGCAGCACGACCGGAGACCGTTCGGCATAGGCGCAAGCGATGGCATTCACGGTATTGAGTCCGCCGACGCAATAGGTCACACAGACTGCGCCGATACCATTGATGCGAGCATAGGCGTCGGCTGCAAACCCGGCAGAGTCCTCTCTGGTGGTTCCGATATGCTGGATCGGTGAGGCCTCAATCAATTGGTAGAGACTGAGGACATAGTCGCCGGGGATTCCAAAGATATGGCGGACTCCCAGTTGATGGAGCCGCTCGATAACGGCGGATCCGATGGTCGGTAATCGGTTCATCCTCGGACTTCCTGGTTCATCGAGAAGAAAACATGCAACAATTCATGCATAGGCGCAGCAAAGCACAGCGCAGCCCGGCCGTCAAGTGACGAGATGTGTCCAGAGGGGGTTGACGTTCGGGTCTCGCCATTGGATAAGTAGGCAATGATTCTTCAGGGTGACAGTTCCCGTGGGTCTATCCGCCTTTCCCGGACACGCATTGCCGTGGCAGAGGGGCATCTCTGGATCTATGCCGGGCATGTTGAGGAGGTTCGGGGCGAGCCGGGATCGGGTGATGTTGTGGATGTGGTCGCCTCGGACGGGAGATTCTATGCACGGGGTCTCTACAATCCTGCATCCAAGATTCGCGTGCGAATCCTGACCTTCGATGATGAACCAATCACCGAACAGTTTTGGAGAAGGAAATTCGCTCGGGCCATCAGATTGCGTCAGCGTGTCGTCACGGGAACCACAGCCTATCGGCTCATCTATGGGGAAGCGGATCAATTGCCGGGCTTGATTGTGGATCGATATGACGATGTCTTGGTCATGCAAACCGTATCTTCTGGAATGGACCGCCGGAAAGACCTGCTCGCCGATCTCCTCTGTCAGGAATCAGGAATCACGCGGGTGTACCTTCGCAACGACGCCAAGAGCCGCACGTTGGAAGGGTTACCGATGGAGAGAGGATTTCTTCGGGGGGGCGGTGCGACAACAATCAGCATCCAGGAGGGACCGGCACAATTTGTTGTCGATGTTGAACGTGGCCAGAAAACCGGATGGTTTTGCGATCAACGGGAGAATCGACTGGTGGTGGCGAAGTATGCAGCCGGCGCAGATGTATTGGAAGTGTTCGCGCATACAGGAGCATTTGGGATTCATTCAGCACTGGCAGGGGCACAGTCGGTCGAAGGACTGGATGTGAGTGAAGACGCCCTGGCGCTCGCGCAGCGACATGCGCTGTTAAACAAGGTAGAGGATCGCTGTGTCTATCGAACAGGGGATGCGTTTGAGGAAATGCGAAAGCTGAAACAGGCCGGGCGCCGTTATGGTCTGGTGCTACTCGATCCTCCAGCCTTTGCCCGCAGTAAACAGGCTGTGAGTCGGGCTCTGGCTGGTTACAAAGACGTGAACTTGCATGGGCTACGACTGACCAGGCCGGAGGGATTTTTGATCACGAGTTCCTGTTCGCACCATGTGACGGAGCAGGATTTGTGGACAGCGATCTGTCTGGCCGCGCGAGATGCGAAACGACAGGTTCGCTTGCTGGAATCGCGTGGACAGGCCAGCGACCATCCTATCCTTGCCACAATGCCAGAAACGCGCTACCTCAAGTGCTTCATTCTGCAAGTATTGTAAGCGAGACAAGCTCCACTCGCCCTTAGCCTGAACCTTAACCTTTCGGAGAGCTGGCTGGCTTTTTCAGCGTCCTGCTAATCGCTCGGTGGTTCGAAATGGCCAGATGGGCGGTTTTGCCAGGGGACCGTGGCCTGTTTAGCCTGTTTGACAAGGCTGCGCAAATTCACTTCTGCTGCTCGCAGCAATTTCGGTTCGCCGCTCTGCATAATTGCTGTGAGCAGGACATACAGCGAACGATCCATCCGTGATCCGGCGAGAATCCGTTCTGTAACAGGATCGGGGCCCGGAGGGATAGAATTTGTCTTGTCCTCCGGATCTTCGAAGAGAGTTCGAAATAAGGTTGGATGGCTAAAGAGCCAGGCCGGAGGGATCTTCAATGCGCCGGCGAGCTCTTCCAGCATGGAGGCGGAGGGGTCAACTTCACCCGTTTCAATATTCTCCAAATGGTGAGGTTGGAGATGTAATTCGGCCGCCAAATCATCGATGGAATACCCTTGCGAGACACGCCAGGCCTGAATCAGTTGTCCGAGCGCCATGGCCTGATAATACTCAAGCAGAGGCAGTGCTGCAACCTCCCTATGGCGGATCCTACATAATTGGCCTTAAAACACAATGACTTAGGAGTGTTTCCCTCCTAGTGGAAGATACCGGATGAAATCGGGTATAGTAAGCCGTCCAGGGCATTATCGATTCTGTGAGGAGGAGAGGATCATGTTAGGGACGGATATTCGAGGAATTATCGCAGAAGAAGAAGAAGTTCAGCGGCGTAAGGATGCCTTGAAGTCTCTCTTAACCATGCGTTCCAGACAGTTGCGTGAGTCGCTGGAACAGCGGATCAAACGGGCTCGTACCGGTGGAGATTGGATTCAGCTTTCGAAAGAAGAATGCGCCTCGCTGCACAGGCGGGAAAAACTCTATCTCAAGTCTCAGTTCGAAAAGCTTCAGGATGAGCAGGATCGAACCAAAGGAAAATTGACCGCTCTCAAACGAGCGAAGGCACGGGCTCAACGAATTCGAGCTGCCGAAGCGGCATCCGGACGGAAACGCCGCTGAAGCCGTGCTTTCCAGGTGTGCGTACTCGCCTCGAACGCCGTGCCACCGCATTCGTGAAGAGTCCCGCCTAAGATGGCTGCCGCAGTTCCCCTTCTGACTAGGTCTCAAGGATCCCACATCCGGGGGCTTCTTCGTGAAAAGTCTGTCCGAGCGCAGAGTGGTTCCTTCGTGGTCGAAGGCAGCCACGCAGTAAAAGATCTTATAACCAGGTATCCCGACCAGATTCTAGCAATTGTATCAACACAGAGCTATCTCCGAGGAGGGGGGCAGGGCAGTCGGGAGATCCCTGTAGCCTCCTCGACGAAACAATACTCCTGTTCAGACCTCCAATTCTCAAGGCTATCTGATTTGGATGCGCCTCAAGGCATCCTCGCTGTCGTTCGGCAACCGTCATGGGATGAAGGAAATGTACTGAGACAGCCGACTGTCCTGGGAATTTTTGGGGAAGAGCTCCAAGATCCCACGAATGTGGGAGCTATTATTCGAACGGCGGCAGCTCTCAATCTCAGTGCGCTGTGGCTCACGCCTGAATCTGCCGATGTCTATCATCCCAAGGTTGTTCGTGCGACCAGTGGCTCGTTGCTCAACCTACCGATCTTTATTGCCAGAGACGTCTCCGGGTTGGTCCGTCAAGACTGCGGGGTTTTTGCTGCAGAAGCGACAGGGAACGGAACTGTTCCGATCGACGAGATTCGTCAGGTGCCTCGGAGACTCATCCTTGCTGTCGGGAATGAAGGTCGTGGTTTGTCAGCTCAACTGGGTAGCCAGGCGACCATTCGATTCACGATTCCCCTGAGCCGTGACATAGAGTCACTTAACGTTGCGGCGACTGTTGCAATTGCCGCATTCCACTTCTCGCGGCTTCCCAAACGGGAATGACCCGGGCCCATTCATCCATCCGGGGCAATGGTCCAGCTAAGCTGTCGATTGAATGATATGGAAGGGGTGGTGCCGATGGTCGTGCTTGTATGGGCTACAGGGCTATGCTCGCCTGGTGATATTGGAGCGGAGGTTTGTGGGCATTGACGGCCTCCTCAATCTGGGCTATCAGAGTGTCGTCTACGATGACTTCATAAAAGGCTTCGGACGTAGGAGTGCCAAGCTGCGGATGCCATTGATCATATGAACGTATGTGACCAAGCCGGATGATGAGCCGATGTAGGGCCCCGTTGAGGTCGGGATACTTGCCAAAGAAAAACGTAGTTGGTGCATCGTCTCTGGGCAGCACGAGCTTAACCTCCTGCAACGTCAACTCCGATTGGAGTTTTACAAATCCCTCCTTGTTCAGTTCGATGCCGTTCACGTTGTAGCGTAAGCGCCCTTCGAATTTGTCTTCTATCCGAGAGTCGCGTCGGGGGATATCGTAGATCTGTACGTTTGTAGCGACTCGCTTTTGGTTGGTCCGGTCATTCCGTAGCATCCATGAGCAGGACGATAGCCGGTCGGCCATGCCGATTGCGGGCGAGATCATAATGGGCTGGTTGCCGTCGAACAGAAATGTCGGCGGCTCCTCACAGTAGACAACTCCAATCCCGATCTCTAGCTCTGGCAGACCGTTCTTGCGGGAGGACGTATTTTGTTTCTGTACGAGGTCCAGCAGCCGTTTACCGATTCCGCACATGCGTGCCACGCTGAACTGATGCTCGGGTGTTTCCTTATGTTCGGTCATGCTTAAGATGACGGCATCTCCCTCAATGAACACTTTGTTGGCCCCATAGGTTTGCAGCACCGAATTGAGCGGATCAAAAAAGTTAAGACTGAAATGGGAGGCGGGGTTCAGTGATCGGTTGCACAATTCGGCAACCACCTTCGTCGATCCTCGAATGTCAGCCTTGAGAATGACGTGATTGCGAACCGTCTGCACAGACGTTTGTATTTCTGCGGTTCCCAAGAACCTATAAAGCGACAGATTGGTCTGCGATAAACGCAGGTCGTTAGGATTATTTCGTAACTCAATGGCAGCGCTCGCCTGCCGGAAGATCTGCAAATGGGTGAGATCGCGGCGGAATGTCAGGAATGCTTTCACAAATTTGATCAGGAGGTCGCGTTCTTTGTGGCGTGACAGTTTGGCGATGTGCTGACTCAAGTGAATCAGTGGAGTCAGTTCCACAGGACGCCGCTGCCCTTGCTTGTTATCGATTTTTTCCAGGAGACCCTTACGCGCCGCCTGGCTCACGACAAACCGGTGAAGTTCCCCAGGAGAGAGCAGGCCGGACAATTCCTTGTAAATGGGAACTATTTCAAACGCTGCTACTACTTGCATCAGGAGGCCATTGCGACGAAAGTGTCGCTCTACGGTCGCCAGCATGCGCCGCTGAAACCGACGCTGTGCTTTCCATAAGGCTCTCGCTGATCCATCCCCGGACCTCTTTGCCGCTTGGATTTGATTAGTCGCCACACTGTCGTCGAAGAGGAGATCGACATTGGCTGGTACCTCGGTCCAGGCAGATTGGGTCTTGGGAGAGCCCTCTCGACAAGGAACCTCTTTGAAGTTGCTCTTGGTCGGTTCATGTTCCACGGATCCTTGCCCCGGCTCCAGTTTCTTAGTCGCCTTGGGAAACTCCGCTTTGGTTCTAGCAAGAACTTGTTCGGACTGAGCCGGCGCAGTCTTCGTGCCATGATGCGACATGGGTGTAGGGAACAGATTGGGAATAAGCCGATCCATGGCCGCGTAACTGTAGGCTCGGTAGCCATCCTGGACCCCTCCTTCCTCCAGTAGTACGTAATGAGTTATGAGAAGTTCTTCATCGAAGGGGCTATCGGCCAACAACAAGGGGTTCGAGAGGAACTCTCTCGGCAGTGACCACCGCTCCCCCCAAAGGGACTGCCGCAGCTCGCCCAAGGTTCCTTCTTCAGATTGGAGAATCGGCGTCAGTAACTGCCTGAGAATCCTGTATTTCAGTTTGGCTCTATTCTGAATGAGCCAACTTAACCATTCATTCGTTTCGATGCGTACAGTGTCCGACCTCAGACCCTCCGACGCGAGAGCGCGTCGTAACTTCTGTCTCATCTGATCGAGAGTCCTGTCAACTTCTTCCAGCAAGAACTTAATTGTCGCAACCTGCGCCAGCTGAACCAGGGACGGCTCATTCTTTGACTTGGCCTGATGCGTCGCTGCCTCCATCATCTTGGTGTAGAGGTTCCGAAATTCTTCCCATTGTTGGAACGTCGGACCTCTTCGTGTGGCACCCACACGCCGGTCCTGCGTTTCCTGCTCCATTAAAGCAGCAAGCAGTGTTTCAGTGTGGCCTTGGAATTGCGGGCTGAGTTGCACGTCCAGATGAACGTTGTCAATTCCCTTGGTAAAACCGGCGAGATTGATCACTGCCGGCATCGCGGTGTGTAATGCGACTGATGATTGGTTTGGGTCGGCCCGGGGATAGAAAAAGAGGCATGCTCGACGGTATAGGTCTCGCAGTTTCATAGGCGCGTTTGTCTCCTCCTCAAATCGCCGTCACGAGTGATGTCGCGAGCATTCGAATATTGAAGAGTATTGTGCTGGACCAATAAATTGGATTTATTGCGGTGCGCCTCTGTTTCTTCCTATGCTCGTACCGGTGGGTATTATTCCCGTCAGATGGGTAAGGCTTCCCTTCACTTATATACCGACAAGTAATGGTTCTCCGAAAGAAAAATGAATATCGGCGTAGAACAGGGCAGGGCATAAATTGACGTGCTGGATGTCGTGCCGGCTAGCTGAATGAAGGCCTGGTTATGGTTACGGGGATCGTGCCCGCTGTTTCGAGCATGAAGCTAGATAGGTCGAGAGTGATCTCCCTTGGGCATCTGTGCTACAACACCCACCGCCCGCTGAATGGCTTTATGCAAGTCATCGACCGACGTGGCTTTTTTTGACAAGCAGACATACGCTCCGTTTTGCTTGGCTAACTCCCATACGCCAAGATGTGTCATCAGAGTGAGTACGACCACAGCAATCTGCGGCCGTTTGCCGTCAGGCACTAATTCCATTAATGTCTTGAATCCCGATTGATCGGGCAGTGAGAGTTCAAGCACCACGCAATCAATCTGCCGAGACCGATATATATCCAGTCCCGATGGGCCGTCCGGGGCTTCAAAAATCTCATAGTCGGGAGAACAACGCTTCAGTTCTTTGGCCCAGTATGCACGTTGGTCCTTGCTGCCGTCGATCAGCAGAATCGCCGTGGCAGGTATATCTGGCTTTTGCGACAACCCGCCCCCTTGAAGGGAATTTATTGAACCATTCCCATCGACAGGAGTCAGTGGTGAGAGGAGCCGGTCCATTCTGACTTCTAACTCCGCGGACGGCAGGCGCTCTGTTTGGCAGGCAGTTGGCGTCCCTAGGGCGTGGCAGATCGCTCCATACAATTGCTCGACGGCATATTCCTTTGTTAACAGCATGGTGGCGCCAGCTGCTTTCATCGCCTGCTGGTTTTCACCCTCTGCATTGACTGACAGTCCGATGACCAGGATCCCAGGGAAGCGAGTCGTAATCATCTCTGTTGCCTCGATCCCGTTCATGATGGGCATATTGATATCCATTACCACGATAGACGGTTGTAACCGTGCGGCGCTGATCACTGCCTGTTGACCATCCGACGCCTCGCCGACGACTTCAATATCCGGATACGTTCGAAGGACGCTCCGGAGTCCCTGACGCACCATGGCATGATCATCGACGAGTAAGACGCGAATCTTTGGTCCCTTCGTCAAAAGTGTACTCGCCGGTTTCGCGAGTGCTGACTCGACGGAGGGTGGTGTCCTCACGAGCGCCTTGGCTTCGACCGCTAATGGAAGCGTCATGATGGCCGTGGTCCCCACTCCTGACATGGTCTGGATATCAAAAGAGCCTCCCAAGGCTTTCATTCGCTCACGAATGCTGAACAATCCAAAATGGGAAGCCTTCCCATCGCCGTGAGCCTCAACCGCTTCGAGGTTAAATCCAACGCCCTCGTCACGTACCTGTAGGTCTAGCATCCCATCGGCTTGGGAGAGACGGACATGGGCTGTATCCGTGGTCGCGTGTTTGGCGACATTCAATAAGAGCTCCCTGACCGATTGAAACAGCAGAACGGCCTGAGCCTCCGAAAGATGTAGGCCTTCAATGTCACAGAGTTCTATCGTAACGGCCATCGCCTGCTTGTGCATCTGGGTGGCCAGCCATTCGAGGGCCGCTGGCAGCCCGAACTCATACAATGCGGGAGGGCACAGATCGGCCACCAACGTTCGCGTGTAGGTCAACGACGTACTGAAGACCTCGTCAATTTGGTCGATAAAGTCGACAAATTGAGGATCCTGTTTTGACATGCGTTTCACTTGTCCCACTTTAATGCGACCCAATGCTAATAGTTGGGCTAAATGATCGTGCATTTCATCAGCCAGGCGTTTACGTACTCGTTGTTCGGTGAGACTGAGATCCGTTGCCAAGGCACGCAGTTGGTCCTCCGAGTGCAAGAGGGCCGCGGTGCGCACCTCCACTAATTCTTCGAGATGGGTGGATAAGGCTTCCAACCGTTTGTTACTTTCTTGTAAGGCGTCTTGGACGGTTTTGAGCTCGCTGATGTCGACACAAGAGCCACTATACCCGGTGAAGGCTCCCGTGTCTGAAAAGCAGGGAATCCCATTATCCAGGACCCACCGGTACTGGCCGTCCTGTCGGCACAGCCGATATTCCATTGAAAAGGGCTGTTTGTTGTTGAACGACGTGATGTAAGTGGTCAGACACCGACTGACATCGTCCGGATGGACACCGTCCGCCCAACCGTTTCCCAGCTCTTGTTCAAGAGTCCGGCCTCTAAATTCAAGCCAGGGCTTATTGAACCAGGTACACAGCTTATTCGTATCTGCTAGCCACATTAACACCGGCGCCGAATCGGCCATCCTTTGGAAACGCATCTCTCGTTCATATACCGCCTCCTCGGCCTGTTTCCGGGCGGTGATGTCTAACACAATCGCGAGGATACTTTTAGCCTGGCCGTTCTGCTTGCGCACGAGCGAGACGCTTTTGTTTACCCACACTGGTTGGCCATCGGGACGGACGTACCGTTTTTCAAACGTGAATGGTGGCGCTTCCCTCTCCAATAAGTTCTGAAAACGTGCAAGGGTGTCGGGGAGGTCATCGGGGTGAGTGATGTCTTGGACCCGCAAGGTAAGGAGCTCTCGGGAAGATCGCCCGACCATCTGACAAAACGTCTCGTTGACCTGAAGGAATCGGCCCATCAAATCCGTTTCGGCCATGCCGGCGACAGCCTGCTTGAAGATCGCGGTAAATCGTGCTTCATTTTCATGCAACGCCGCCTGCTTTCCACTCACGATCGCAATCGCGGAGGTTTCCAGCACGAAAATGGCGAGGGGGATAATCCCCCCCTTGAATAGACTCAGTTGATAAACAGGTTCGATAAAGAAGAAATCCGCAGCCAGGGTGGATAATGCGGAAGCTAGCAGGCCAGGGCCAAGCCCCCCAACCCATGTGGTGACCATCACTGCAAAGAAAAATGTGATGAAAGGAACCTGGAGGTCTATCCAAGGATCAAGTGCATACCGTATTCCGACGGCTGCGGCAACTGAGGTCATAGCCATCCCATACCGGAATACCCACCTCATCTCCCTCACCTCTTTGAGATTGCCAAAACCCGTACCGATGGACATTCGCACAGTTTTTCACGCGCTTAGGGGTTTCAAGTGTCGCAATACATACATGGCCAGACGAGCCATTCCTACTAGGAAGTACCCTAGTTTGCCTTCAATGGAATGGCGGAAGCCGGCGGGCGCCCTCCCATGACTCCCAAGGCGCTTTATGCGGGCTGCAAGCGTCTTCGCCCGAGCATCCGAGAGGCGCAACGGACTATCAGGGATGGGGTCAAGGATGTGTTTCTCGGGATCGGATTACACGAGCCGTCCGCTCCATCAGCAGGGCTCTTATCGGAGGAGGTTATTCGCGATGATGCTTGAGTGTGTCGGAGCGGCCTTTGTCTACCGCTGGCCCGACGGGGAAGTCCGTCTTGCCCCTGGAAAGCCGATCTCCCTTCCCGATGATCGAGCACTGCGACTACTTGGGAAAGCTCCCGGTCGGGTTCGGCAGGTCAAGGCACAGAACAATGGCATAGGAACACTCATTGGACAGGTTGTGACGTGGGATTCCCCCCTGTTTGGTCAGCTGAGCGCGACAGTCCATGAAGATCTCATGGAAGGAGTACGGGTGGTTCACCCACTCACCGAGATTGAATGCGTGATTCCCATCGCATGGTTACGCTTCAGCCCATTCAGCTCATTTTTCCCAGATAAGTCTTGAGGTGTATAGAGATAGAAGGGGAAAAGAGAGAAGAGTAAGAAAAGCTTAAATAGGGAAATGGACTGAATCAGCTGAAACACCTGAAGGCGGGCGGCGTCTGCAAAAGGGTCTTTGCATACCCTTCAAGTTGCCAAAGGTGGCCACGCAGGTAAGGAATGGTGGGAATTCGCTTAGGTGTCGGCGGACCATGAGAAACCATAATTGTAAACAGCACGGAGGCGATTCCGCTAAGCCGGGTAGGCTATCTCGGTGCCGTCACACGCCGATGGCAAGTAGTGAATGCGAGAGTTGTTTTTGCTCGCCGGCGGGAACATCTCCCACTGGTGAGGGGACAGGCACTTGATCTATGAGGGGGCAGTCGAGAGGGTGCCTAGCCGTGAGAAGGCTGTAGGAATAGCACTTTTACAGGTAAATACAGGCAAGGTACCTCATTTCAACCCTCAACCAGGTCAAAACGGGTCTGTTATTGAGGTCGCCTCGATGAGCCTTGTTCGACAGGCCGGAGGGCAGGGGAGCCCATCTCCAGGCGGCCTCTGGGTCGAGCTCAGCCCGAGCGCGTCTGCCATGTTACGGGAAGCATATGAAACACAATGAAGGAGTATTCCAATGCTGAAAGACATGATTGCAAAACTCAGCCATCGCAAGCTGATCACCGAGGGCGCGATCACTGACGAGGGGATCACGCTCGAAGAGAAAGCAGGGGGCCGACTCAGACCCGAGGAAAAAGCCGAGCGGCGGTGGCGCCTGGAACTAGGTCGGATTGAAACGCGGATGGCTGATCTGAGCAGCCGACTCGATACCGCCGAAGTGGTCCTGACCGAGGAAAAACGCAACCGCATGGAACGGATTGAAGGCGGGGGCGATGCACACAATGCAGCAGTGCGCGAAGCTACAGAAAATGTTTCAGCATTGCAGGATGCCCTGAACGACACCCGGAGAAAAAAGGAGGCTGCCGCGGCAGCCCTCCAGAAAGCCCGCGCCGCCGTAGAACAAGCCCGTATTCGCGAGCTCCTCGAAAGAGGGTGTGAAGGCGGTGCCGAGATTCAAGTTGCGATGGATACGCTCGCCCATGCCGTCGCTAAATGGGCCCCCACAGTCGACGAGTTGCGAGTCCTTGGCGATGATGAAATTCGGCACTGCCTTACAAACGCTGTCCAGGGCTTCCCGATTTATTTCGCTCAAGTATGCCCGGCGTTGGCTAATCGCAAAGCCCTGATGTACGTTGCGTTTCTGCCGGCGGGAAAAAATGGAGCCATTTGCTCCCAACCCCTGACTTCGCCGATCGCATGAAGTTCGAGCCTACAGCCAGAAAGGACGGTGCCGCATGACTGAGCACGTTGCAACCTTCGCCGAGAACGCCCTCACACCCGCTCAGCGCGACACCATGGCCGGATGGTTGCGCGAGGACTTACAAGCCGCAATCCAGGCCCACTCCATCCCAGCCCCCACCAGCGACCGTGCCGACTCCGCCCCCGGCCCCAGCCGCCAACACCGGAGGACTCACAGCTCTCTCCCTCGCGGAACGACTGAAAGCCGGCACGTTAACGACAGGCCAAGCCGGCAAACTCGCGAGGGCGGGCGGGATTGATGTGACGGAGGTCGCCCGATCGCTTGCGATCCTCAATGAGCCGACCCCACCCAAACCGGAGGAGGCGCACAATCCGGAACTGGCCCTGCTCAATCAATATCACCCGCCGGCGGAAAAAGACTCTGACTATTTAATCCAACTGCCGCACGGCATGAAGATCACGACCCCCGAGGACAAACAGACTGAGGCCCAAACTCGGGTATGGTTGCGCGCCATGGAGTTTCCGGTCCTGGAGGGTAACGCGCTCGGAACGGCAGTGCTCCGTGTGGCCCACGCGTGGAATGAGCGGACGCGAAACATGACCGACGAGCAGCGCGCCGCCTACTTCACGAGTTACGATGAGGCTCAGGGAGAACTTCTGTCCCGTGTGTTTCGTGAATCGTCCGACACCACATGGGGGAAGATTGCGGCCATGATCGAACAAGCAGACAAGACCCAACCAGGGTTGAAGGACTTCATTAAAAACAATCTACATCTTTTTAGTGACGCGCAAGTGGTCGCGTTGTTTGCCCAGCAAGCGGACCGCTTACATATGCGGCTAGGCCGATGAGCGAGCAAGACAAAAATGTGAAGCACCGTGAACCAGCAGAGCCGAAACCCTTAACCTATCGGCAGCAGCAATATGTCAGCGGCGTGCTGCATGGTCTGAGCAGTGCGGAAGCGGCTCGGCAGGCTGGGTATGGGCCGGGGTATAGTCGCCAAGCCGCAGCCCGCCTCGAGAAGGTCCATGGCGTGCGCGATGCAATTCAGCAGGGGCAAGCTCAACTGAGGGAAGCCACGCTGTATGACGCAAAGGCCGCGGTCGTGGAAATCGATCAGGCTATTCGTTTCGGCTATAAACAGAAGAACCCGATGTCGGTCGCAAAACTGCTGGAGCTCAAAGCGAAGCTACACGGCTTGCTCGTGGACAAGGTTGAAGTTGCTGCGGTGGATCTTCGCGGAGCGATGGAGAAGGCGAACAACCGCGTCCTCAAAATCGTCAATGCTGCGCAGATCGGGGACTCAGGCGAGGGCGACAGCCAAACTGGCTCGGTTTGAATTGAGACAGGGGGGTGGCGTACGGGGTACCCCTGAGTTTATCGCCTAAGCTGGGCGCGTGGGGGACCCTTGTACTGTCTCGACGCCTTGGTTCATGTGCCGGTCTGTAAAATCTGTGGTATGCGTGATTGTTTTTGACGCGTCACGCAACGCCCCAGCGATAAGTCTCATAAGAAAACTGCTCAGGAGCATCGAGGTAAGCTCAGGAAGTTGTTGGGTAATCACTCGCTCGCTTCTAACTGATGAAGCTGCCATACGTTTTTCGTGGTCTGTACTGCAACTGTCACGTAATTTCTTAAGCTGAACGCGTCATACCAACACGGAGATTCGGGAGTGTCAAACGGCGTGGGAAACGAATATAGAGGCCATCCATCGGCTGTCGTGTGAGTCGGGCCAGTCTCCTCTCAGCCGATTTAGTGCGAGCGCCAGACGTTCAAGCCAACATTCAGACCAGAGGGGTAGTTGGGCCTGACAACCGCGACACCAGAGCACATCGTAGCCATCATGATTACAACCTTGAGCATTATCTGTGACCAGGGACTCAGAATCATTTTGCTCCTTTAACGACAGGTCTTGCTCTGACTCGTATCGAGCCCGCAGACCCTCAGGTCCTGGCAAGTTTGCCAATCAAAGAACGCCCGAATTGGAGCAGGTCCACGGTTTGGGTTCTTTCTGTCCCGCACAGCTTCTTAATCCTGATCTCGACATCCCGGAATCCTGGGTTTTCCTGCCGGACCCAGTTATAGGCTTCAATGGCTTCGGCAGACCGGCCCAATGACTCTAAATACTGCCCCAGGAGATAGAGTACGTGCGTGTACTCATCTTGTGACAGGCTCGAGGAATTGGCCGCCTCCCACAATGCCGTGACCGCCTCGTCATGACGTCCCATGGCTCGTAAACACAATCCCACCTGGATCTGCGATTGTCCGGCATAGTTGGGGTGGTGTGCCGCATGGCGCAAGGCTTCCAACGCCTGGTCATATAATTTCTTCTGCCTCAGCGTCCGGCCTTGCTCATAATACTCACGCGCCGACTGTGTCGTGTCCATGGTCCTTCCCTCCTGGTGAAGATGTATTGTGCTGAGAAGCAAGGATAAGGCCTTGCGGTCCCACTCGGGAAATCAATCGCTTGTGATTCTGTGTTCGCGCAAAAGTGCACGAAGACTAGTCACGTTAAGTCTTTTTCTTCGTGGGTCCCGGCTATGCTGGGTGTCGGATAGAACAACAAAAAGGCGGCCAGTTTTCTGGCCGCCTTCGTGGGGACATGGTCTGCGATTGGCAAAGTGTATAGCCAGGCAACCTCAGAAACCATTCGGAGGCGGTGGCTCAGTCGGAGGCGGAAGGACAGGCGGTGGCTCAGTCGGAGGCGGAAGGACAGGCGGTGGCTCTATGACCGGAGGCGGAGTCGGCGCACAAACGCTCAACGGTCCGCTCAACGGAATGCCCTGGTGTGACGCCGCGTTGCACCGTCCCTGCATCCCATGTGTGCCGGCAGCCACCTGTGCATTACTCAGTCCGTGGCCCTTGGCATCATTATCCGCCATGCTCACTCCTGAGAGGATGAGACCAGTGGCAAGAACAGCACTCATGATAATGAGCGTCTGTTTCAGCATAGATACCTCCTTCGTATTTAGGGTCCATAACACGGGGCACTTGCCCACCTGGTAACGCATCCGTCATGCCAATCGAAAGACTATGAAAATAAAGAAAGAACTAAACAGGAGTGCATCGACCTAAACATCAATTTGTTGACAAGTGGCCAAATTCGGCCTCGATCCTCTGTAAAGGTCCCTGGCAGTAGGATTTTGAGACTAGTAGAAACACCTGGTTTATTCCCAGCGGTCCAGGCTCTCCCAGTGCTTTGCTATACTTCATTCAGAGAGCCCCTTGAAGGAGTCATCTCCATGACGAACAAGCGGTTTGCGCTCCGGGTTGATTCAGGGCTCCCGGTGCAAATCTCGGTACTCTATCTCGGCCACGTCTCTGAGGGCCAAGGGATTGTGCAGGAGTTATCCCGAGTGGGCTGTCGGATCCTTGGCAAAGATCCGGTTGTCGCTGGTGAGACTCTGACTGTGCGGATCGAGCTCCCATCCTCCCCAAAGTCGCTGATCATCGAACAGGCAACCGTGAGGTGGGTCAAGGGCCTCGAGTTTGGGGTGGTCTTTCACGACCTTCCTCAGCGGGAGGCCAATCGGCTGCAGCATTTGTTAGAGGCGCTCCTGAGTAGTGAAAGCTATAGTCGTCCTGCAGGGTCACTAAATGTGAAGCCGCCGGTGGCATAGTTCAATGGGGGCACTACCATAGCTTAATACATGTAATTTTGCCGACTCTTTGGTACTTGATCCTCCCCACTTCGGGCACCTCTTCACTCTCGCCATATCAATCAGTCTCTTCTGATCTCTCCTGTTTCTTGTACTCACACTCAGGCATCATGCACTTCCAATACGTTTCCTCATTGAGCATTTCGATGCCCTTGCCTGTATTCTTGATCGTATGAGATGTGAACCGGTGAAGATTCACCTTCCCACACTCGGGACACAATCTTGACTCAGCCATACCCTCATTCCCCGAGGTGAACCGCGCTCTCTCTGAAAAAAGATTATCGGCATTAGCGGGATGGGGCTAGACCTAAAGGAAGTAGTTCAGAGGAGGGAGGGGGCTTTGGGGTCCGGACGAGCATTGCGGCATGCCTTCCACTCACTTCCCCTTCGGCTGCAGCCCCTTTCCTTCGAGTTCACGAATCCTGTGCTCGATCAACTCTAAGACAAGATCGGTAACTGACTTTTCCTCAGATACAGCAGCCATTTCAAACGAAAGAAGGTAGCGCGTGGAATGTTGCGAGGTCCGATTCTCAATGCGTCGCCGTGGCAATAACGTAGGAGCGGAACAGAACTTGGAATAGAAGATTAACCGGAAGGAAAGAGGGATGCAGTGATGGCATCTGCCTATCCCAAGGCGTGCATCAAATTATACGAGGTTGAAGGAGTCTATAGAGTACACAGTTGTATGGTCTGGCTGGATAACACTCTCGCTTGGTTTCTTGGATCAGCGGAGAAGTATTCGACCAGGACAGGCGCCTATGCAGAAATGCAACAGCGAACGATGAATTTGCTTCGGGAACACGGACGGACTGAAACCGAACGCGAGGTGAATTGGGAAATGGTGAGCGAATAGGGGTGGGTCGAGCTCTGTCGATCGTCTATTGTCTCAACAATAGGCTAGATCATTCCGACTCCTAATCCCACAGCAATTCCGAGTAGCAGGACGGAAACCTTATGGCCGCTCTTCTTCGGCAGGGAGAATTGCGTCGCGCCTATTAAGATCGGGCCTGGCTCCCGAGCACGGTGTCTCAACGACGTCCGCTCCACGGGCCTAGGCTAGATGGGTTTCACTCTGAAAATCTCGCCGTTGAAGCTAGACACGTACACATAGCCGTCTGCACCAAGCATCAGGCTGATTAACCCTCCGTTGCCACCGTTATAGGCGACGCTCACGGTGCCCACCTGGGTGAGATCGGCGCCGCCCAGGACGATGCGACGTATTTTGCCGCCGAGGTAGTCGACGAACAAGAGATTGTTGCGGTAGGCATCCGGGTAGACCGTTGTGTGATCCGGTATCGCGATAATCCCAGTGGGGGCGATGACACATGCCCCACCCGGGTTTGTAGGATCACAAGGAGGATTCGCGAAAAAGACCGCGACCGGATCAATGCAGCAGGGATCATGTAGAAAACCCGTCCGTTCTTGCTTGTCCCAACCATAGTTGCCACCTGCCACAATACGGTTGATCTCATCGTTGTCATGAAGACTGTTCTCTGTCTCCCACAAATCGCCTGTATGCGGATGGAAGCTGAACCCGTAGCTGTTGCGATGACCAGAACTGAAGACTTTTTGTTGCTTCGCGTCGTTGCTGTTTGCGAAAGGATTGTCTACGGGCACCGTGCCATCCGGGTTCACGCGGAGGAACTTGCCTGCTAGTGTGGAGTTACTCTGCTCCGCATCGCCGGTGATCACATAGAGCTTTCCGTCCGGCCCGAACTGGAGAATCCCGCCATTATTGTCATGTGCCATGGGAATGTTGTCGATGATGACAGTCTCGCTTCCTAGCACACACTGTCCGCTCGATTCCGTGTAGCGGACTAACCGATTCACTGTCCCTTCGGTCGTTGCTGCATTACGAGCCGTATAATAGACATAGACGAAATGGTTATTGGCAAAGTCGGGGTCCAGCGTGAGGCCCAGCAATCCCTGCTCAAAACCAGCGGTTGCGACGTCGATATGACAGAACGGTGTGGGGTTCAGTTGCCAATCTGGATCGATGATGCGGATATCACCGGTCCGACGTTCGTTATAGAACACGCGACCGTCCGGCGCTAACGAGAGCCCCACGGGAGAGTTGAGTCCGGTCAGGACCCGTTCCAGTTGGAGGTCACCGGCCGGCGGAGTTTCGATCAGGAAGTTCAGAGTCTTCTTCGCTTCCGTATTGGTGAGTTCGTTGTCGTTCGCGTCGGTCAAGACGAATTTCACCTGGTGCGGACCGGACGACAGGCCACTGATCGCGAAGGAAGAAGCAGATTTCCAATGAACGAAGTGCGTATGGGCGCCCTGGTACCTCACTCCGCTCAAATTGCCCTCTTCCACGATCCCTGGTCCATCATAGAATTTGTTAGCGATCGGCTCGCTATCGATATAGAAATGCATTCGTGGCTGAGTCGCCGAGGGTCCGACCGGAGAATTCTGAATAGTAAACGTGACAAGCACGGCCCCCACCGGCAGTGAGGCTCCGGATGACGGACTCGTGATGGCGACGGTCGCAGCAGGAGTGGTGGTGCCTCCACCGCTCGATCCGCCCGATCCGCCGCACGAGAGGAGACTCAGCAAGAGCGTGGCGCAGACAGCTACCTTGTAGAACAATGGGCACCATCTCGGCATCGTCACCTCCTCAAGTCCTCTCAGGTGCTCGGCCAGCCAGCACCGAGAGGGTTCCGTGTCTATTCGATCTGACGAACGGGAGTCTTCCCTTTTGGACCCAGGCAGGACAATCCCCCAGAAGAAGGGTAGACCATCCCCTAGAAGAGGGGTATAGAATACATGCCCAATCGACCTTGCTTAGGGGAGAAAGAGACAAAGTTCGCTCATAGGAGCGCGGTGTCAGTGCCGGAGTTCGGGGAGGGCTTTGTTTACTATCCTGGAGAGGACTTGAGACAGGAAGTGACAATTGGGGAGGGGCAGAAGCAGCAAAAGCGCTGATTGTAAGCGTGGGTCTGCAGTGGGCATTGGTGACGTACTAGAAAATGACACCCGCTTGCGCGGCGTGATCGCACACACGCTGTCTCTATGATTGGGAGTAGGGGAAAGAGCTGGGGAAGGATATTATTGCGTTAGCGATGGAGGTACCGTTGGAGGTACCGTCTATCTATGAATAGCATAACTAATTGAAAGATGGTGCCGAGGGACAGAATTGAACTGTCGACACCAGCCTTTTCAGGGCTGTGCTCTACCAACTGAGCTACCTCGGCACGAACCACGGCAAGTTGAGCGACGCAGAGTTACAGTATCATCAGAGAAAAATCAAGCTATCTGGTCTGGCTGGTTATCTGACCCAACCAAAAACAAATTAGGTTGTGGCGGAGAGGGAGGGAATAAACTTTCCTTAACCGATGCCCTCCGCTTTGAATTACACGGGGTTGCGCTGGTTGCGTGATCCCGTGCTTTTCTCTTTTCGCCGAGCGATAGTACGATAATGATAGGGCAACGCGCAAGCTTGCTTCAACTGGTTGCGGGGGAGGGATGTAGTCGTTATTTAACCCCCAAAACATTGAGGATTTCGCTGCGTTGAAGGGGGAGTATACGGAGGGTTTGTAAACGAAGGAGGGTTACCGGGGGTGTATCGATAACCCTCCTGTGTCCAGTCCCGGGCGGTCGTGGTCACCCAGGGTTAGGACATCTTCGGATGGTCCAAGTAAAAATAGAGGAGGGTTACCAGGGGCGTCCATCTCCGCCCCTACATGGTTACATGATGAAAGCATGATGAAAAAGTTTCATAATTGATGGCCTTAGATTCGTATCAGGTCAATGTTGTTCGATGCTGGATGAGGAGTACAACGAAGACCACGAGTAAGGTTCTATTAAGTGTGCTCTGCAGGAGCTTTTGTATCCTTAGCCTGGTTCACCTTGGTATCCAGGCGACTCAACATCGCCCGCAACAAGGTCAGTTCAAACGGAGAATAATGGTTCCCTTCATGAATGAAGATTTCGCCCGCTCGGAGGAAATTCTGAATGCTGATCCGTTCGCCAAAAAACATATCCACCGACCTTTCTCTGTCAGCGGTCTGGCCTTTCCAGGGAGGCCGTCGGCAGGGTTGAACTATGAAATTATAACCCAGTCTACCATTGAGGTGAGTAGCACGTTGCTGGTGAGACCCCGAGCACGCCCAAAATGAAGGAGGGTTCACCAGTGGTGCGTTCACCGGCAACCCTCCCGTGTCGCGCCTCGGGTGGCGATGCACCCTGGTAGGACCGTTTTCTTGTACAACGTCGGACAGGGGCTTGAATCTGGGGAGAACCCTAATAAGAATAAACGGAGGGCTACCGGGCTCTGACCTCCGATAACCCTCCTGCGTGCTGCCAGGGCGTCATGCAGCACCCTGGTAGGACAGCGTGAGTATCTAACAGAGCGCTGAATATTGGAGCTGGGGAGTCCCCTCAAAAAAAGAGGGTTACCAGGGTATGGCTTGTGGTAACCCTCCTGTGTCGTACCTGGGATGGGGAGAGCACCCTAGTGGGACATGGTTCTCGTATGATTACATGGCTCCGATTCTTGAACCTCGAAAATACCCCAGAACATTATCGCAAATAATCCGTATCCATCGTTAAGCTCGCAGGGGCTGGCGCGGTCTTCTCAAACTCTTTTACAGTTTGCGCTCGCTGCTTCATCTTCTCCACGAGCCCAGCGTGGGCGTAATCGCGAATAATTCGACCAAACTGTGTCCGATAGTTTCCCACGACGCTGACTCCGTCAACGACCATGTCATATATAAGCCAATCGGCGGAGTGGTGATTTAACCGGAAATTGATTGTGGTATCAACCTTTGTACCAAGCAATAAAGTCCGGACCTCGGCAAAGCTGCCCTCGCGTTGTTCAATGAGATAGAGTGCGTCATAATATTGATCAATCTTATTGGCCACCAGATCTCGTATCAGCCCCACGAAAAGGTTTACAAACTCCTGCCGCTCCGTGACGGTGAGCCTCGACCACGGAGTCCCCAAGGAGCGGTGGGCCATGTCCTCACTATCGACGCGATGTCTGATGACGTACTCAATTTGGTGGCGGCGTTCCTGAGACAGTCCTGGCTGTCTCAGCGCCTCGTTTCCCAGAATATCCAGCATCTCGTTGACGGCGTATTGCACCGTTTCGGTGGGCGAGAGTGGCACCACTTGCAGGCCCGCACCCACGATTGCGATACTCGTCGAGGTACCGATTATCCGTGGGACGCGAGGAGGCTCTAACGAGGTGCATCCAGCCACGCAGATACCGAGAACCACGCCCCATGCAGCGAGATGTGATGTGTGACGGGCGCAATGGACCGTCGGTATCATGGTGTCTCGTCTTAAGCTCACCCCATTTCAAAGTCCCTCTTAGTAACTCCTGTCTTATACTCTAAACCACCTGAGGATGTGTGTGTGCTGGGAATAGCCCTAGTGGGGGATCGCGTTGGATACCTTTATATCTGGTCCGTCACCAAGGCCTTCACCACGTCATCGTAGCGGAGCCGTTCAACTCCATCCCCACGCTCAGGGTGACATATCCATGTCTGAATGTGTCGCAGCTACAGTATCAAGAGGTCAGAGCGCTGATAGCATGTCCAACTGCATGTCGTCGCCATCCTCGCCGGTCTCTCTCTCGATGATCCTAGAAAGCTCTCCGGCGTAGGCCTCAGTAATTCATCGGCAGTTACCTTTTCATCGCCAGGCATCGTCGCCAAGGAGATCAAGCGCTCACAAGCCCTCATATTGTAGGAAACTTGAGGGCGGATGTTGAGCATGGAGCCACCTGTGAAGCCTGCCAAGGCGACACCAACGTGCTAGGGGTCTCATGATCGTCTCTTCATATTTACGATGCACACAGACCGGTGGATCACACTGCAGTTCCCACCTCGCTTGCAGTATGGCTGCCTGCGCCTTGGTCATGCGATATTGCTCTTCCACTCACCAGTTACGGGTGAGTTTCGTCCCCTTGGGACAACAATGCCTCCGAGAGCCGGGTCATCATTGTCTCCACAGCTTGCATTTCGTGGTCAGACAGGTCACCAGACTTCAGCAGAGCTTCGCACGCAGCGATGTAGTCATGAACACTTTGCCTGTATCTAGACATATCACCCCTTCAGAATGAGTGGTGATAGGGTTCAGGAAAGGAAAGGTTACTTCTGCTTATCCAGCGGAGTGAGAATCTTTCCGATCTCTGCCAGATAATATTCCACGATCTCCCG
>Ga0207670_10000024_pt1 | contig 143058 bp, 151 predicted proteins | sample KBSS23HmetaG_FD_184339 | JGI IMG/M metagenome (GOLD analysis project Ga0207670, IMG submission 184339) | Switchgrass rhizosphere microbial communities from Kellogg Biological Station, Michigan, USA - KBS S2-3H metaG (SPAdes) (version 2) | ecosystem: Host-associated > Plants > Roots >...
TTCGGCAAACACAATGAGCAGGTATTTCTGGGCCGAGAACTCGGGAGCCAGCGCGACTTCAGCGAGCAGATTGCAATGGAAATCGACGAGGAAGTCAAACGGCTCGTGATGGAAAACTATGAACGGGGGAAGCGGCTGCTCACGGAAAATATGACCAGTCTGAAGAGATTGGCGGAAGCCCTGTTAGAGAAAGAAGTGCTCGACGGCTCCGATATTGATCAGATAATCACGGAATCCTCATACTGCATCTCTCGTTCAACCGCGCCTGGGTGTATATGAACCCTTTTGTTTATTCCGCAAGTATAGGCCATGATTCCACAGTATGCCCATCCGGGGGTGTACCGACTGAGGCAGGTGTGAATACAGTGTTAGTGGACGCGACAAAACGGGTTGAAGTGAGATGACGAGGGACAAGCGTGAGACACCTCCCTCAAGCTCAAGGTACGGGTTTTGGCGTGATCAAGGCGGTCGAAACTCTGGTTGCGTTGGAAGATATGATAACACCCGCACGGCGGCGCTGGCGCTCGGTCTGGCGGCTGCAGCAAGTATTCTGGCCAGCGGAGTCACGGTCACGTCGATGGGGGTTGCTGCGTGTTCCGATCACGTTCGGAATCGCCGCCGGTCTGCTGACTGCCGGACTGGTGATCGATCTGCTGCGAGAGCGGAGAAGTCCAATCGCGATGTGACTCATGATGCCTGACCGTGTCTCTGCATGGCTGGAGAGCTTGGGTCTCGGGATCTACCGGGAGGCATTTGAAAAAATGCGATTATCTGAGAGGTCCTTTTCGAGTTGAATCAGAACGACCTGGAGTTGCTGGGTGTCTTACTGGGACATCGGAAACAAGAGCTTCCTGACCTCATTGCAAAGCAAAGGAAGGCGTGGATAATCGCGAGTTGATCGAGGCAAAAACAGTCCTTGAACAGCTTCGTGCGTGAAGTCGCTGTTGTTGTGGCCTGGCTCCCTTAAACGAGTCCAAGTAATGGATAAGGCAGCCGATGCATTGGTTGGCTCGCTCTTTTGTGCCATCGCTAGGGATAGTTTCCAGCGGTGATGCGGGCTCATTCTCCGCGTGTGTATACACGCCAGCCGTAAGATCACCTCTTTCGCGAATCGTTTCTTCTGGTTCCAACTGTTTTTCTGATCTCGCCTAAGCTCGCCGCTGTTCACGCAATCGGACCGAAGCATAGCACCCCCATCGGAGACTTCTGCTACATTTGCCGATTATTCAGCAAATGCTGAAACTTCGGCGAAGTTCCACGCGTTAAGCACAAGTCTATCAACGACTTATAACTGGTCTCCTCGTTGCATTATTTTGTGGCCATCTAGGTTGCAGAGATCGCACATGACAATACGGATTGAAAAAGAAACCCAGAAACTCAAGACGAAGATTCGCCTGAGCGGTCGGCTGCAATCGAAGCACCTGGATCAATTGAAGACACAACTGGAAGGGGCTCAGTCGCGGATTGTGCTGGACCTCAATGGAGTGACGCTCGTGGACGTCGAGACCGTTCGTTTTCTGAACGATTGTGAGCAAGAAGGAGTCGAATTCCTTCATTGCTGGCCCTACATACGGGAGTGGATGGTACGTGAAAAAGGCAAAAAGTGTTAAGGCATGCCATCCTGATAACCAACACCGCACACACAAGAAAGGAGGACTCCAATGCCAGCTACGACTCTTCAAAAAAAAGATCACTCCGTGAAGGGCGTCATTTTCATTATTCTTGGTGCTGTGACTGTGATGTGCTTGGCACTCGCAACCGGCCTCCTCAGACCCTAAGGCTGAATGCTAATGCCATTTAATATGCTTCTACAAGGAGGTCACTCCATGAACCACATCATTTTCATCATTCTTGGTGCCGTAACTTTAATGTGCCTGGTACTGGCTAGTGGGTACTTCAAAGGCTAAGGCTGAATGGAACCGCTTTGCTGAGGAGGGAGAACAGTGGAAAGGGTCGTGGAGGATCAGGCACAAGGTCTCGTCAAAGAAGGAGGCACCCGATGATGTGCCTACGCTGTGATGGATTGATGGTGTGTGAGCTGTTTCAAGATTTTGAAGGTCTCTCGAGTGACTATGAGTTTACTGGATGGCGTTGCATCAACTGTGGGGCAATTGTCGATCCAGTGATTGCTGCTCACAGGCGTATCACGTCGTCAGTTGTCGCACCGTCCCAGATGTTGACGACCGTGCATGGAGCTCTGTCCTCATGGGCGGATCGAATAGCGGATCATCTCACGGCCCAAAAGCCGAGGGTTTGCCATGATTAGGCACATGATAGGCATAGGATCGACGGTGCTCCTGCTCGTGGCAGCCCTGTCACACCCCGGCATCGCCACGGCACATGGCGGCGCCGATATAGAACAGGATCCCTGCATGCGCCTGGCAGGTGAGAACATGGTGCACTTCAGTGCCTATCAGCCCCAATACGAAACACACGATCAATACTGCACGGAGATTCCTCAGGAAGGTGACACCTTCCTGGTCGTAGACCTGGTAGACCTAGCGCTACGCAACGAGCCGATTGGGATGCGGGTCATACGGGGCAACGGCAAGAATGAGGCAAAGGGTGAGATAGTGGCGGACGTACGTCCGATCTTCCACCCGGATGGAGTCCTTCGGAGCGAAGTCCGGCTGACCGAAGGCCTGTACACGGTCACCATTGAGTCGGAGAAGCGGGATCTTCTACGACGACCGCAATATCTCCTGCGGGTCCACATGATCGACTATCAAAAGCTGGTGCTGTCCATCGCAGGACCGGTGACGGGCCTGCTGCTCGTTGGTTGGCTCGGCTACAAGCTCCTGCGATCGAAGTGGGTGCAGAGATGGTGGACTGCGGCTCCCAATTCGTAGAAAGCCAGCTATCCGGTCATTCGGGATCACCAGATGCTGAGGAGGGAGTCACATGACATCACACAGTGACATGACAGTAAACAACCATGGGAAGATTCCTTGGTACCTCTACTTCATCGGAAGTATGGTCTATACCGCGTTGGGCGGGTGGCTGTTTGCCGAATCGTCGCCTTTGGCATGGATCTGTCTCCTCAGTGCACCGGTGGGGTTTTTCTATGCCTGGAGAGGATGGCAACGCGAGACACGACCCAGAGGTGGGCCCTGACGGTGAAGCGGCCATGCGCTTGGCCATTGCACAGACAGTGGCCTTACAGAGGGCCAGGAACCAGACGGAGACAAACAGCCGGTCGATGTGACGCTGCATCTATGCAGGGCGTCTCACGCTGAGGTAGACGGGCCCCTCTCTTCACCCCGGAGGGACCTGTCTTCTCGGTGAGATAGGGAGGTGAGTGACAAGCATGAATGAGCGGGACAATCCATATGACGGCCAAACGACCAATGTGGCGCGTGAACACGGTAGCGAATGACGAGGAGGAGGTCTGATGGAATTCTTGATGGACACACTTGTCGGTCGACAGGCAAACAAAGCTACCAGTCTCCTGTCATTCTCCGCGCCGACCTATGCACAAGTTCGCCAGACATTCTGTAGCTGGGTGCGCGCCATCTATCGACTCGAGGTGGTCGGCGCCGATCACCTCCCCAGCACGGGGCCTGCGGTCGTCGCGCCGAATCACGACTCGGTGCTCGACGGGATCGTCCTCGGGGCGGCCTTATCACGGGAACTGCGTTTTCTCGCTAAGGCGGAGCTCTGGCGATCCCGACTGCTCGCCTGGATGCTCGACGGACTCGGCGCAATCCGGATTGAGAGGGGCCGTAGCGACCATCTCGCGCTCGCGCAGGTACGACAGGCGCTCGATGCCGAACAGGTTGTGGTAATTTTCCCGCAGGGCGCGGTCAGCGGCCATCGCGTCTGGCACCGGGGTGCCGCGCGCATGGCGCTTGTGACAGGGGCGCCGCTTGTGCCGGTCCGCCTCGCTGGCACCGCGCAGGCTCTCTCGCGTGGCAAAATCGGCTTCCCGAAGTTGCGCATCATTGTCGGAAAGCCGATCGAAGTCGCGCGCGCTCCGGAAGAGGCGGCCGCAGCAACGGAGCTGACCGAGCGGTTACGTATTGCCGTCGAAGCGCTGGCTTAGTCGCCTTCTATATTCTAGTGCTCAACACAAGTGCCAAGGAGGGGATACGATGTTTGTAAAAGCCCTAGCTCAGACAAAAATGTGGGGGTTTTGGCAATATATGTTTGATCTCTGCAACGAGGATTTTTCCTGTGTGCTTGGCTCGTTAACCGCTATACTCCTGGTTTTTTTGGCCATCGTGTTTGGCTTGGGTGCTATGATGACGCACCTCAATAATAGAAGAGGAGCGCGTTGACGGGATTTGGAGATGGTGCGTGGGTGGCCGAGGCTGCCCTTTACTTACTGCGCGCATCCAAGGAGGGGAGTCCGCGACTGCGCGTTGCGCGAGCATAGAAGATCATCAGGCTCCATCCCTCCTCTGTTCTGCGAGCAAGAAAGGTACCTGGCCGCCCTCGAGGTCTCTGACTAGCGCACCTTTACGATTGTCACTCCGTCCCCTCCTTCTCCCCGATCTCCCGCTCGAAACTCCGCCACATAAGGCGAGTCATTTAAATAGTCTCGCAACGATGCTTTGAGCTTCCCCGTGCCATGGCCATGAATGATGCGAAGAAACGGCGCTCCAGCCAGCGTCGCACGATCCAGCGCTGCAACCACCTCATCCAACGCCTCGTCCGAAGCCTTCCCTCGAACATCCACAACCGCCTGTTCATCGATTCCCAGCGCACCGCCTGACGAGAACCGGCTGGGGTGCGATGACGATGGCACTGGCTTCGACGGTGCGATTTGCTTTCGTGAGAGACCCACGATATTCGCCACTGTGGCGAGCACTTCTCCATCCCCCACCTTCACCCTCACACGTTTCTTTCCCTGTGCCGTTTCGAGGAGCGTGCCGGTAATGCCCAGCCCGCTGATTTCGACCTGATCTCCCACTCCCAACTGTGCGAGCGGAATCGGCATAACGGCCGGAGTCATTTCGGCTCTTGTGCGTGCCTCAAGCTCGGACAATCGTTGCTTTGCTGCTTTGGCCTTTATCAATTTCTGCTCGCCCTTGACTGCATCGATCGTGGCTTGTACTTCTGCCCTTGCGCGGTTGAACTGTTCGTTGAGTTTTTGTTTGAGACCCTTCTGCGCGTCACGTTCGGTCTCTTCCAGATGAGCCAATTGCGCCTTCACTCGCTGTTCCGCTTGTTCCGCTTCACTCCTGGCCTCGACAGCCTTGGCCAGGTCGTTGGCCAACTTCCGCTGCGTCGCTTGCAAATCATGCAGCATCGTTTCCATGACCCGTTCGTCTTTATGGAGCCTCTGCCTCGCCTCATCGAGCAACATTCGGTCCATGCCTAGTCGTCCGGCGATCTCAAGCGCAGAGGACCCCCCTGGTATCCCCATGAAGAGGCGATACGTGGGGGAGAGAGTCACAACGTCGAATTCGACGCTGGCATTGGCGAAGCCCGGCATTGTGTGGGCCAAGGTCTTCAACGACCCATAGTGCGTAGTTGCAATGACCTTCATTCCCAGCGTGGCGAGCCGGCAGAGTAATGCTTCGGCAAGGGCCGCCCCTTCTGTTGGGTCGGTCGAGGTCACCGGTTCGTCGAGGAGGAGCAACGGTTGCTGCGGAACAGTATTCATCTCGGCTCTGCGCCTCTGGCCCATTTCCTCCAGTAACTGAATCATCTGGGTCATATGCGCAGAGAAGCTGGAAAGGTCACGGGCCAGGTCTTGGGTGTCGCCGATATCGGCATAGATGTCGGCGAAGATCGCCATTTCGGATTCCATGTCACAGGGCAGATGCAATCCGGCCCGGACCATCAAGGCGAAGAGCCCGACAATTTTGAGGGTGACGGTCTTCCCGCCTGTATTGGGACCGGAGATGACGAGCACGTGGATCGATTCATCCAGGAGAATATCGTTGGCCACCACTTGTTCTTTCGACAACACCAGCAAAGGATGCCTGGCCTGCCGCAGCCGAATGCGCCCTTTGTCGTTGAGCCTGACAGGATGAGTCTTCAGCTGGCGGCAGAATGATGCCCGTGCCGAGATGCAGTCCAGCAGGCTCAGCGCATCGAGCCCAGCCAACAGGACGTCGGACTGTGTTGCGACGAGACAGGACAACTCATGGAGAATGCGTCGCACTTCCCGCTCGATCTCAAGATCCGTCATTTTAATGGAATTATTCAGGTCGACCAGCTCGCGCGGTTCGAGAAACACTGTGGCTCCGCTTGCCGAGATGTCATGGACGATCCCCGATACCCGTCCCTTCATGTCGGCCTTCACCGGAATGACATAGCGCCCTTCTCGCTGGGCGAAATACGTTTCTTGTAAGATTTCCCCGTAACGAGGTGAATGCAGAATGTGATCGAGCTGATGCCGCATCTCCTGTTTGAGCGATTGGGCCTGGTGGGTTGAGCGTCGTAATTCCGGCGTCGCAGACTCCTTGATCGAGCCGTTTTGATGGATCGCTGCATCTAGCGAGGATTTGACTGGTCGCAATTCTCTGATTGATTGCAGGTTGTGCGCAACGGATACGAGCGTTGGAGCGTCATCTTGATGCCGCTCCACAACACGGCCGCATTCCTCCAATAACTCCAGCACCATTGCGCAATCCCGAAGTTCGTGGATTTCCAGAGTCGCCCCTTTCTTCGCCCGGGCGAGTGGATCTCGAACGTCTGGAAAGGTCAAGGTCGGCAAGGCCCAGCCGGATGCTTGTAGCTGTCCCATTTCCGTTGTTTCCTGTAGGCGCTGCTGCGCATCGTGGAGGCTGGTGGCCAATTCGAGGGCACGACAGCGGGCCGCCCCCATGGTCGAACGGGCATGTCCGGCAAGGGCTTCGAGCAGCCTGGGCCACTCCAATACCATCGTTGTTTGATCGAAGAGATTCACCGTTACCCCGGAGGAGACGCCTTAGGATGGGCCGAGCGAACTCTAACGAACTCAGCGACAAGGGTGCAAGATCGGAGTCGCGGCCCGTGCACTTACTCTGTCGACAGAGGGCTGGGTGGTAGTCAAACTTCTCTGATACGTTGCAGGGTTACCATCTTGGTATCGCTTGACAAGGCCCAGGAGCGTGGATACTATCGGCGTCATTCTGCCGGTATGTGTGGCAGATTTTTCTCATGAGGGATCACATGGCTATTCGGATCGGTATTAACGGATTTGGGCGGATCGGACGGAACGTCCTGCGTGCATCGCTCGGTGATCCTGACCTGCACTTTGTCGCAATTAACGACCTAACAGATGCGAAGACCCTTGCCTATCTCTTAAAATACGACTCGGTACACGGGACCTTGCAGGGAAGCGTCGAGGCCAAGGGAGACCAAATCCTCGTCGACGGCAAGCCCATCAAGGTACTTGCGGTGAAGGACCCGAAAGAACTTCCTTGGAAAGAATTAGGGGTGGACATCGTTATCGAATCGACCGGCCGCTTCACCGACCGCGAAGGGGCAGGGAAGCACCTCTCTGCCGGAGCCAAACATGTCATTATCTCTGCGCCAGCGAAGGACCCTGATGTCACGATCGTGTTGGGCGTCAATGATGAGGCTTACGATCCGAAGATGCACCACATCATCTCCAACGCATCCTGCACGACCAATTGTTTGGCGCCAGTGGCAAAAGTATTATTGGATAATTTCGGTATCAAGCACGGCCTCATGACGACAATTCATTCCTACACCAACGATCAGCAGTTACTGGATTTGCCCCACAAGGACATGCGGCGTGGGCGTGCTGCTGGCATGTCGATGATTCCGACCAGCACCGGCGCGGCAAAGGCCCTGCATTTGGTCCTGCCACAGCTGAAGGGAAGGATCGACGGGTTGGCGATCCGCGTTCCGACGCCGAATGTGTCGCTAGTGGATCTGACTGTCGAAACCGAAAAGGACTGTGATCTCGCTTCAGTCAACGCCGCTTTCAAAAAAGCGGCCAATGGCTCGATGAAAGACATCCTGCTCTATTCCGAAGACCCGATTGTCTCGATTGACCAGAAGGGCGATCCCCATTCGGCCACATTCGATTCTCCTCTCACGATGGTCATCGACAAGCGGCTTGTCAAGGTCACGGCCTGGTACGATAACGAATGGGGCTATTCATGTCGGGTTCGAGACCTGATCAAGGTAGTTGCAGCCAGAGCGACAGGGCGCTGAGTATTGTGAAGCCATCCCTCTCTCTGCCTGACTCCCTTTTACGTTGACCTCTATCCCTGGAAGGACAGACCTGACAGGATTGCCATGAAATTGCGCAAACAGACGATCGACGATGTTGTGTTGCGGGACAAGCGCGTCATTATCCGCGCCGACTTCAATGTCCCGCTGGACGATGAGCACCAAATCACCGACGATACCCGTATCCGCTCGACCTTGCCGACCATCAATCGAGCGGTCGACGACGGCGCCAAGGTGATTCTCTGTTCCCATCTAGGCCGACCGAACGGGAAGGTCAATCCCAAGTATAGTCTGGCCCCTGTGGCAAAACGCTTGGGACGGCTCATGGGCAAAAATATCCTGTTTGCGCCAGATTGCATCGGCCCAGCAGTGGAAGGGCTTGTCGAAAAGATGAAGGTGGGCGATGTGTTGCTCCTTGAAAATCTCCGGTTCCATCCGGGAGAAGAACAGAACGACGACGCCTTTTCAAAAGCGTTGGCAGCCCTCGGCGATGTCTATATCAACGACGCCTTCGGCGCTGCACATAGGGCACATGCCTCCACTGTCGGCATCACCAGATTCATTCCCCTATCCGTGGCGGGCTTCCTCCTCAAGAAAGAAATCGAGTACCTCGAAGGAGCGGTCGAAAACCCCGTTCGGCCCTTTGTTGCGATTCTCGGGGGAGCGAAAGTGTCGGGAAAGATCGGCGTCATCGAAAATCTTGGCAAGCGGGTCGACAAAGTCATTATCGGCGGTGGCATGGCCTTTACCTTCCTGAAGGCGAAAGGGATGGAAATCGGCAACTCTCTGGTCGAGAACGACATGTTGGACTTTGCGAAAGGTATTGAGGACCATGCCCTTTCCCGCGGTGTGAAATTTTATCTGCCGGTCGATTGTGTCGTCGCTGCCAGCCGAGAGCCTGGGGCGGAATCGAAGATCGTCCCGGTCCAGGAAATTCCCAACGGGTGGTATGCCCTCGATATCGGTCCGGCCTCCGTCAAACTGTTCAACGAAGCAGTCCAGAACGCGAAGACAATTTTGTGGAATGGACCGATGGGTGTCTTCGAAATCGATGCCTATGCCCGCGGTACCCTTGCAATGGCCCACGCGATTGCCGATGCCTACGCGTTGACGATCGTCGGAGGCGGCGAAACTGCTCTGGCCGTGCATCGATCCGGCGAGTCTGAGAACATGTCGTTCATCTCGACGGGCGGCGGCGCCGCGCTGGAATTACTTGAAGGGAAACAACTTCCCGGCTTGACCGCCCTCCCGAATCGAATCACGTAATCGTCGCGTTGCTGAATAGTCCGGTGAGCTCATACCTTCCATTCCCTTATTATTGAGACCTCCATGCGTAGGCCACTCATCGTCGGCAACTGGAAGATGAATAAAACGGCCTCGGAGGCTGTAAGCTTTATTCGCGACTTCCTCGAACGAATGCCTGCCTCGCCCCATGCCGACGTGGTCATAGCGCCTCCTTTTACGGCCCTCGAATCGGCCCGCAATACCTTGGGCCCCTCCTCCTGGATCAGCCTCGGCGCGCAAGATGTGCATTGGGAAACGCAAGGGGCCTTCACCGGAGAGGTCTCCGTTCCTATGCTGCGCGAATTGGACTGCCGTTATGTGATTGTCGGCCATTCTGAGCGTCGGACGTTCTTCGGCGAACGAGATGAGGATGTTCGAAAGAAAGTCCTGGCGGTGCTGCGGCACGGGCTCTCTCCAATTCTGTGCGTGGGGGAATCGCTGGCAGAACGTGAGGCAGGCCGGACGGAATCGGTTGTGACAGCGCAACTGAGCGGCGGGTTGGCAGGCTTGACCACAGAGGATCTGGCGACCGTCACACTCGCCTACGAACCGATCTGGGCTATCGGTACAGAACGGCCTGCTACAACAGAACAGGCCGCGTCCGTGCATCGCTCGCTCCGTTCGTTCACGGAAACCGGCTGGGACAGCAAAACGGCGTCGGCCATGAGAATCCTGTATGGCGGAAGCGTGACGCCCAAGAACATCGAATCGCTTCTCGCTTCGGATGCGATCGATGGGGCATTGGTAGGTGGGGCTTGTCTCCTTCCCGATTCGTTTGCTAAAATCGTCGCTGCTGCCCAGACACAGCGAGTCTAACTGAACGGAGTGCCATGTATACGCTTCTCGTCGTGATTCATGTGTTGATCTGTATTCTCATGGTCGGCGCCATTCTCTTGCAATCGGGAAAGGGTGCCGAGATCGGGGCGTCTTTCGGAGGCTCTAGCCAAACGGTCTTTGGTAGTCGAGGACCAGCCAATTTTTTGAGTAAATTCACGGTCGTCGTCGCTGCTGTGTTTATGATGACTTCGCTCGGATTGGCCATCCTCGCAAAAGAGCAAGCGTTTTCCTCCACGGTCATCGACCTCAAGAAGAAAGAGACTTCCCAGAGCGCTCCAGAAACCACGCCCGCTACGCCGGCAGCCCCGGCTGCTGAAAGCCACACTCCAGGCGATTCCTCTTCAGGCAAACACTAGGTAGAACCTCACACGTTCGCCGGAACACAAAGACCGTTATTTGGTTTGTTTCGTGTGTTTGCTTGAAAAAGACCAACCAAATGAACGAAACAACCGAATGAATCCATTCCGCCTTCCGCGCGAATGGGGATGTGAAGAGTAGCGCATAATTGAGCGGGAAAGTAGGGAGAGAAACAGCTCAGCGTTTCACTAGATGCGTGTGAGCCATGCCTTGTGCGAAGGGTCTTCTCCACGCACGATGGAGAAGAATGTTTTCTGCAGAGATTGCGTAATCGGACCTGGCGCGCCGGTTCCAATGCGCCGGTTGTCGATCTCTCGCACCGGTGTCAGTTCAGCCGCAGTCCCGGTCACGAACACTTCATCTGCGATATACATGTCATCGCGCGTGAAGCGCTCCTCCACCACGGGGACGCGTTGCTCCCGAGCCAACTCGATCACAGAACTTCTGGTGATGCCATCGAGGATCGAAGTCAGCGGCGTGGTCTTGATCTGTCCTTTACGGACAATGAAGATGTTCTCGCCGGTTCCCTCAGACACATATCCCTCGGTGTCGAGCAAAATAGCTTCATCATACCCGTCTGCTTTTGCCTCCCGTTTCGCGAGGATCGAGTTCACATAGTAGCCGGAAATCTTCCCCCTCGTCATCGAGGCGTTGACGTGATGGCGAGTGTACGATGACACACGCGCTCGCATGCCATTCGCGAGCGCATCGTCCCCGAGATAAGCGCCCCAGGTCCAGGCTGCGATAGCCAGTTTGACGGGGTTGTCGCCGGGATAAACCCCCATCGCTCCATGCCCAATATAGAGAAGCGGGCGAATATAGCAGGCCTCCAGTTTGTTGATCTTCACGGTCTCAACGATCGCTTCCGCGACCTGCTTCTTGTCGAAGGGCATCTGCATCATGCCGATGTGGGCAGAATCGAACAACCGGTCGACATGCTCCTGCAGCCTAAAAATTGCCGAGCCGGATTTCCCCTTGTAGCAGCGAATCCCCTCGAACGCAGCCAATCCATAATGAAGCGAATGGGTCATCACATGGACATGCGCGTCCGCCCAATTGACGAACGACCCATCCATCCAGATTTTTCCTTGAGGCTCAAGCATTGGTGACGAAGACGAGCGGTAAACCATTGAGCGCTGAAACTGGAATATAGCAGCGGGCTGGAAGAAGCGTCAAGCAATGGGGTGGAGCGTCTCTCAGTTCGACAACGGAGAGCTGCGAATCTGCTGGTTCAAGAGAGAGGCAATGTGTCTCGCGGCTGCTGGATTGATTTGGACAAAGTCCAGGCCGAAGTCATACCCATCTACCCAGCGGACCGTTGCTCGTTCGATTTCCACGGTTGGGCCATCATCAGCGAGCGTGAGGCGCAAAGCAATATTGAGACCGGGCTCAACCGCGTGTTCGCCTTGAACGCGCATGCCGAATTGAGACAGATTGGTCACGACACCTTTCCCTATATATTCCCCGCTGAGATAATACAGGACGCGCCAAGTCGGGATACGACGATAGGGGCGAAACACGAATCGAGCATGTTTTGGTTTAGAAGGGGAAGATTTTGGTGCGATGGCCATCAGTCTCTCCGATTGGTACAATGGCTTTCCGAGAAAAAATAGCATACGCCAAAGACCTAGAGCGAGATAGCCCACGAAGAGGCTAACCCGAAGGAGGGGGGAGCGAGGGATGTAACGTTTCGTGGAAGGGTATGCCGAAAATGGGTGAACGGCGGTTTTCTCTCAATATTGACAGATTTCTTATCCGTCTGTTAGCCTGACCGGTCTATTTTACGACCACTTACGTGTATCTTTCTCACTGATTCCAGGTGGGGAAACAAGGAGCTGCGACTCCCGTGGGCCGAGGCCTGATCTCTGAAGACGTGATCAATCAAGTCAAAGATCGAATCGATATTGCCGAGGTGGTAGGCCAGCATGTGAGCCTGAGCCGGGCCGGCCAGAACTTAAAAGGCCTCTGTCCTTTCCATCAGGAAAAATCGCCCTCCTTTACAGTCAGTCCGTCACGCCAGATCTTTCATTGTTTCGGATGTGGCGCGGGCGGCAACGTATTTACATTTCTCATGCGAATCACGGGGGCGAGTTTTCCTGATACGGTCCGTGAGCTAGGACAGAAATTCGGGGTTGATGTGCCGGATGGTGGGTCAAACGCGGGGCCTCAAGCGGCACAAGCGATTCGCTTTGAACAGCTCAATCGCGCGGTCGCAGCATGGTTTCAACAGAATTTGCGGGATAGGCTGACGGGAGCGACGGCACGCGACTATTTGGCCAGCCGGGGCATTCACACTGAGACAATCGAGAGATTTGAAATCGGTTGTGCACCGGCTGAATGGGATGGGCTCACCAAGGCGCTGAGCAAGCAGGGCTTTCCACAGAGTGATGTGTCAGCTGTAGGGTTGACGGTCGCACGCGAACATGCGTCCGGGGCCTATGATCGTTTTCGCGCCCGTGTGATGTTTCCTATCTCGGACTTGCGTAAGCGGGTGATCGGTTTTGGAGGGCGTATCCTTGGTGAGGGGACTCCAAAGTACCTGAATTCTCCGGATACTCCCTTGTTTAAAAAGGGGCAGACTCTCTACGCCTTGGGTCTTGCACGGGAAGCTGTTGCCCGACTCAAGACCGTAATTGTCGTGGAAGGGTATTTTGACGCTGTCGCCCTTCACCAAGCCGGACTGACCCATACGGTGGCGACGTTAGGGACCGCGCTGACAGCGGAGCATATTCAGGTGTTGAGACGGTTTGCCTCGAAGGTCGTGTTGTTGTTCGATCCGGATCCGGCAGGGGTTCGTGCAGCATTGCGCGGGCTCGATCTGTTCGTAAACAGCGGAATTGGTGTGAAGGTCGTCACATTGCCGGCGGGAGAAGATCCTGATACCTATGTGCGGAAGGAAGGACCAAATGCTTTTGCTCGATTGGAAGAGCAGTCACCGAGCCTCTTGGATTTTTCCCTCGAACATTGTTTGAGTACGGCGGAGTCCGGTACGATTGAAGGGCGAATCCGCAGCGTGGACGATGTGCTGCGGATTTTACAAAAGAGCGAGCATCCGATCGAACGAGAGGAACGGATGCGGGTGGTGGCCGAACGACTGGGGATCAGTCAGCATCGATTGATCGAACGGTATCCGTCGTTAGTCCAGTCGGAGGGACGTCGCCCGGTGACGGTTCAATCGCCCGGCGTTCCACCGGCGATGTTCAAGGGTGCGAGCGAAGAACGGGATCTGGTGTATTTTCTGTTGCAGGGGCAATTGACAGCTGCCGATATGCAACGACTGCAGCCCGAGGCCTTCTCCGTTCCGGCCTGTCGGATCCTGGTCGAGGCGGCGTTGAAACACTGTGATCGAAGCGGTCGGGTTGGGCTCAGGGCATTGTTGGATGAAGTGGCCGATCATCCTGACTGCGGGACGCTGGCGACGGAATTGTCCGTTCGGGAAGACCATTTCGATGACGTGCCGGCCCACATAGCCGGCTGTTTAGAAACGCTGGATCGGAAGCGGGCCGAGGCTGCGCTTCGAGAGAAGATTGCACAGCTTAAGGCCGCTGAACGGGACGGTCGCGCGGAAGATGCGCGATTGCTGAATGTACAAGTCAATGAATTGCGAATGCACAAAGCCGGTCGGCCTCCCGCCGGGATGTTGTCCTTCGTGAAGGAGTAGTCATGGCCAAACCAGAATTGCTCGGGGAAGTGAAGAGGCTGATCTCGATTGGAAAAGAGAAAGGCTTTTTGACGTACGACGAGCTGAACAGCACGTTGCCGGCTGAAGTGGTGTCCTCCGAGCAGTTCGGCAGCATCATGACGATGTTCGGTGAAATGGATATCGAGATTGTCGATGCGCCGGAAGGGGAGCGGATCAGAAAAGCCCGGGATACTGAAGAGGCAACTGAAGATGCCGAGGAAGCTGAGGTTGAAGCCGGTACCGGCGCAGGGGAGGAGAGTGAAAAGGAAGAGAAAGAGATCGATCTCACTCCCGGTGCGCTCAGCCGGACCGATGATCCGGTCCGACTCTACCTCAAAGAGATGGGCAGCGTGGCATTGTTGAGTCGCGAGGGCGAAATCGAGATCGCGAAACGCATCGAAGAGGGAAAGAAGGATATCGCTTCGGTAATTTATGGAATGCCGATGACGATTGAGTTTGTCCTTGCCCTGTACGATCAGCTCAAGAATGGGACCATCGATGTGCGTGAGATCGTTCCCATTGTCGAGACCGAAGAAGAGTTCGAGGAAGAGCAAATCCAGCGGGACTATGAAGAACTGCGAGTCAAGACTCTCGAAGGGCTGAACTCCGTCCGGAAAATCTCGACCTCACTCAAAAGCCTTTATGAAGTTGTTCGGCATGCCAACAGTGACCCCGTCAAACAGAAGAGGATCAAAAAGCAGATCGATACGATTCGCGATCAGGTCGTGGAGAAGATGGAGTCCGTCAACCTGCACGGCGTCTTGAAAGACCGGATGGTGCAGCGTGTGAGGGAGTTGGCCATTCAGATACGAACTGCGGAGCGAGAGATCGTCAGTTGTCAGCGGCGGCTTGGGATCAGCGGTGAAGCCGGTGCCGAGGCTCTTAAGAAGCTCTGTCTCGCGCGGAAAGATTTCCTCGCGGTCAAACGTAAGACGAGTTGTTCGGAGGAGGCACTCACCGAAATTAAAAAATTATACCAAGCGGCAAAGGGGCGGATCCACAGACTGGAAACCGAAGAGGCCCTCGTGTCCGCTGCAGAGATCAAAGATGCAGTTAAACATCTAGATGTAGCGGAAGACAAGGTCAAGCGTGGGAAGGCCGAACTGGTTGAGGCGAATCTTCGTCTCGTTGTCAGTATCGCCAAGAAATATACGAACCGGGGCCTTCAATTCCTTGACCTGATCCAGGAAGGCAATATTGGCCTGATGAAGGCCGTGGATAAGTTTGAGTACAAGCGCGGCTACAAGTTCAGTACCTATGCCACCTGGTGGATTCGCCAGGCGATTACCCGCGCGATTGCCGATCAAGCACGGACCATCCGTATCCCAGTCCATATGATAGAGACGATCAACAAACTGATTCGAACCTCTCGTCATCTGGTCCAGAAACTCGGGCGGGAACCGACCCCGGAGGAAATCGCCGAACGCATGGACCTGCCGCTCGACAAAGTGCGGAAGATTTTGAAAATCGCACGTGAGCCAATTTCTCTGGAGACTCCGATCGGTGAGGAAGAAGACAGCCATTTAGGCGATTTTATCGAGGACAAGAAAGCAGTTTCTCCTCTGGAGGCCGCAATCCGGTATGACCTACAACGCCAGATCAACAGTGCGCTGGAAACATTAACGCCACGGGAAGAGAAGGTTCTACGGAAACGGTTCGGCATCGGCGAAGCCACCGACCATACCCTCGAAGAGGTTGGCCAGGATTTCGAAGTGACCCGCGAGCGTATCCGGCAGATCGAGGCCAAGGCTTTGCGCAAGTTGCGTCATCCAAGTCGGAGCAAGAAGCTACGCAGCTTCGTGGAAAGTCTGTGACGGGAATAGTGATGTTCCGGGATTTGACTCCGTTTAATGGGCGGCCTAAAATCGGACATTCGTGTCTGGGGGCAGGCGCGAGAGAGTCATCCGCCTGATCGGGCCCATAGCTCAGGTGGTTAGAGCGGCTGACTCATAATCAGCTGGTCCTAGGTTCAAGTCCTAGTGGGCCCACCAGTGAGGCAGCGCAACTCATGGCCGAGAGCGTTGCGCAGAGCAATAGGTAGTAGAGGAGTGTGTTGAACCAGAATCTTTCCCCCCTCATTGAGCTGCAGAAATTGGATTTCCGCATCATGGAAATCAAGGACCAGCGCCGAAAAATCCCAGAACGGCTCCAAGCGATTGAGACTCCGCGTCGAGAAGCCCAACAACTTCATCAACAAACCAGCGCTTCTGTGGATATTCTGATCAAAGAAAGGCGTTCGCACGAACAAGATCTTGAAGCCCATGAAGCGCACACAGAGAAGATGAAGTCTCGATTGTCCGAGTTGAAATCCAACAAGGAATACCAGGCACATTTGTTCGAGATCGAGATTGCCAACAAGAAGAAAGGAGATATCGAGGAAAAAATCTTGCTGTCTATGGAGAAGATCGAGCAAGTGCAACGTAGTGCCAAAGAAGCACAGGAAAAGCTCAGCGGAATCGAAAAGACCTTCACTCAGGAAAAACAGGCACTCGACGAACTAGAGCACGCGCTGTCACGAGAGTTGACCGATCTCGAATCGCAGTACCAAGCGCGCTCGTCTCATGTCGAGAAAGGGTTGCTCAACCGCTATAACACGATTAAGGCGGCACGGAAGGATCAGCCGCTCGCTGAGATCAAAGAGGGGATTTGTTCCGGATGCCGGCTTCAGCTTCCTCCCCAACTGATCACAGAGGTAAAGCGCTCCCAAGATCTCCATACCTGTCCCTATTGCAGGCGGATGTTGTACTGGGATGGAGAGGTTCCAGTCGAAGCAGTGCCAGGCCCCGATCTCGATAAGACGTCGGCCCTTGAGATTGGCGAGTCTGTCTAATCTTTTTCTCTCAAAACAGCCTGCGTCGTTTTGAAGTGGAGTTTGGCCACTGACCCCAGTCGCTCCTCCCCATGTTTCTTCACGATCATACGTCCGGCCAGCTCTACGGCTGGTGATGCGCCTTTGGGCAACGTTGTGCCGATCTCATCCGAGAGACGTTTCAATCGCTGAAGGAATTCTGCACGGGCCAGGATTGATGCAGCGGCCACGGCCAGGTCGGACTCGGCCTTATGCCGTTGTTCCAGAGCGATAGTGCGCCCCTTTTCCTGTAATGCGTTTAGAATCAACCGTTCGTCGCCGAACTGATCGGCAATTGCGCGCTCACATGAAACCCTGTCCAGGAGAGTCTCAAGGGCTTTGGCATGTCCCCAGGCCAGCAGGCGATTCAAGTTGTGGATCTTCGCATACAGTTCGTTGTATCGCTGCGGGCCGATCGCGATAATGCTGTGCGGACAAATCATCCGGATGTCGGGCGCCATGTCGAGAATGCGGCCGTCGGAAATTTTCTTGCTGTCCCGCACCTGCATGAGAGTCAATTCATCCTGTGTCGTCGCGTCGACAAAGACGGCGGCGATGACCAGGGGGCCAAAATAGTCCCCTTTGCCGGACTCATCAATACCGATTCGCTCAATGCGGGTTTTATCAGTGGTTTTGGTCACAGGTCTGTGGCTTAGTAGAGATTCTCCTGGCGGCGCGGTAATCTAACAGAGCCTCAAGGGACGGTCAATTTTCTCAAGTCCAAGACAGAGAGTCTATATTGAGGAGGCTGGTGATGCAGGCAGGGAGATTGTTTTCGTCCGGAGCGTTGGTCATTGTCGTGGGGATCGGGATGATGGTGGTCAGTGGGTGCGAAACGAATCCCTACACAGGGCGATCACAGTTGTTGATGACATCGGTATCAGAGGAGATGCAATTAGGCGCACAGGCCTATAGTCAAGTGAAGAATGATCCCAAGCTCCGGCAGTCGCAAGATCCGCGAGAGATCGAACCGGTCAAGCGGATCGCTGCCAGGATTATAGAGGCGGCGAAACGATCGAAATATGCTGAGATGGCACAGCAGTTTCAGTGGGAAGTGACGGTGATCAAGGATGACAAGACGGCAAATGCCTTTGCGCTGCCCGGCGGCAAGATGGCGGTCTATACCGGTATTTTCCCCATGGCCAAGACTGAAGCAGGGTTAGCCGCCGTCATGGGACATGAAGTCGTCCATGCGCTGGCTCGGCATGGTGCGGAACGGATGAGCCAGGGCCAGCTGACGAATGTGGGGCTTCAGGTCGTTGGCGCGGCAGCCGGTGCCACAGGCGGAGGGGGGACGTTGGGGCATGCGGCGATGGCGGCGTTAGGCGTCGGGGCACAAGTCGGTGTACTATTGCCCTTCAGTCGAAAGCACGAATCGGAAGCGGATTATATAGGGATTCTCCTCGCGGCAGATGCGGGCTATGATCCGCGCGAGGCTGTAGCTCTGTGGGAAAGAATGGGGCAGATGTCCGGCGGCGCGCCGTCGGAGTTTCTGTCTACGCATCCAAGCCACGAGACCCGCATCACCCAGCTGAAAAGATGGATGCCGGAAGCCATGGCTATTTACCAGACCAGGCCCCCAGCGCCCGCAGCGTTGTTACCGTCTGTGCAGTAGGTCGAGGCATGCTGGAAGAGCCCTTGAAAGGGCGGGCAGTCAGTCCTATAGTACTGTGGCGCGAGGGAGAAGACCGGGTGATTGCTTGGAGCGGTAACGCTGTAAGAGGAAAGTCCGGACTTCATGGGCAGGGCGCTGGGCAATTCCCAGGCGGAGTGATCCGACACCAGCACCACAGAGAATAGACCGCCGATGGGCGAAGCGATGGGATTCCAGTCCCGTCAGCTTGGCTCAGGTAAGGGTGAAACGGTGGAGTAAGAGCCCACCGCGGTGGTGGCGACATCACCGGCAGGGTAAGCGTCGCCCGATGCAAGGCCAAATAGGAAGACATGTGTCGGCTTTCTTCGGAGGGTCGGCCACCGGCTGGCCCGGCCGAGGTCTTCGGGTAGGCCGCTTGAGGTTCGAGGTAACTCGAATCCCAGAGAAATGATCATCACCGCTTGGGAGCAAATCCTACGCGGGACAGAATCCGGCTTATAGGTCTTCTCCACCGCGCTTTTTTTATCGCTCGACGTAGCTCCCCTTCCGTTACTGCCCCTGCAAAGTGTTCAACCTCGTCGAGCAAGACAACCGGAACCCTCGTCCCGTAACGTTTCATCAAGACCTTGTCACCTTCGATAGACACCTTCCGAATTTCGATAGACAGGTCTGACTGGAGATGCAACGCTATCCCGTAGACGTCCGTACAGAGATGACAGTTATCACGAAAGAAGATGGTTATACGCACAGGTATGCTCATAGAGGCGTATCTCAGGACCGACGAGAGTGTGGAGGTTACCATGAGGGGGGCAAACTGTGTGGGAGGGAAGATCCCTGACCTGCCTGAGTATTGACGTACTTAAACGCGTGGTGATAGGATGACTTCTCTTTCTCCCTGATTTTTCAGAATGTTCTGAATGCATGCGGATACTGTTCTTGGCCCATGAGGGCCAGGAACATCTATGTTGCAGCACCCTAATTAGCCTGCCTCGTTGCTATTGGATGGTATGGATGGAGGTTCTGTCATGAAGCTCACGGGTGCTGAGATCCTCATAGAATGCCTCAAACGGGAAGGCGTGAAGACGATTTTCGCGCTTCCTGGGGGTGTCGTTCTGAAGATTTTTGACATGCTTCATCAACAGAAGGATATTGATGTGGTCCTCGCGCGCCATGAACAGGGCGCAGGCCATATGGCAGAAGGCTATGCCAAGGCGACCGGTAAGGCTGGGGTGTGTCTTGTGACTTCCGGACCTGGTATGACGAATGTCATCACCGCGTTGGCCGATGCCTACATGGATTCCGTGCCGCTGGTGTGTTTCAGCGGACAAGTCCCTACCAGTCTTATCGGAAACGATGCATTCCAAGAGGCGGACAATGTCGGTTTGAGCCGTCCCTGTACCAAGTACAACTTTCTTGTAAAAAATGTGGCCGAGTTGGCGACGACGATCAAAGAAGCTTTTTACATTGCGACGACCGGCCGTCCTGGCCCTGTGCTCGTGGATATTCCCAAAGATGTCTCTATGGATAAGGCTGAATTCATCTACCCGAGTTCCGTCTCCATCCGCAGCTATAATCCGGTGTATGAAGGGAATAAGTGGCAGATCAAGCAAGCGGCCGATGCCATGACGAAGGCGAAGAAGCCGATACTCTATGTTGGCGGGGGCGTCGTCTTCTCGGGCGCGTCGCAGGAATTATTGGAGCTGGCTGAACTGACTCATATGCCGGTCGACATGACCTTAATGGGTCTTGGGGCTTTCCCCGGCGAACATCCGCAGTCTTTGGGCATGTTGGGGATGCACGGGACCTATTGGGCGAATATGGCGATGCACTACTCCGACCTCGTCGTTGCCATTGGTGCGAGATTTGATGATCGTGTTACCGGAAAAGTCTCTGAATTCTGCCCGCATGCGAAGGTCATCCACATCGATATTGATCCGACCTCGATCCGGAAGAATGTCAATGTCGATATCCCCATCGTCGGGGACTGTAAATCCGTGCTCCGTGAGTTGATTCAGATTCTTCGTGCCACGGTGAATGGTGATCAGAAAGAGCTGCGTCGGGCCTGGTGGAATCAGATTCACGAATGGCAATTGGCAAATCCTCTGACCTATCAACAAGACACTGATGGGCCGATCAAGCCACAATATATCATCAAGCGACTCTACGACCTGACAAAGGATCGGGACCCGATCGTGTCAACGGATGTCGGACAACACCAGATGTGGGCCGCCCAGTACTTTAAATTGGCGAAGCCGAATCGTTGGCTGACCTCGGGGGGACTTGGGACCATGGGTTTTGGGTTTCCCGCCGCTATGGGAGCTCAGGCTGCCTTCCCTGGTCGTCTGGTTCTCTGCGTCGCTGGCGATGGCAGCATCCAGATGAATATGCAGGAAATGGCGACGGCAGTCGTGCATAAGCTGCCGGTCAAAATAATTATCCTCAATAACCGATTCCACGGGATGGTCAGGCAATGGCAGGACCTCTTCTATGAAGGCCGGTATGCGTCGAGTTATCTGGAGACGACGCCGGATTTTGTGAAGCTGGCAGAGGCATACGGAGCAGTCGGGCTCAGGGCCAACAAGCCGTCGGAGATTGATGCGGTCCTCAAAGAGGCGATTGCGGTGAACAAACCAGTCATTGTCGATGTGCCGACCTATCAGTATGAAAACGTCTATCCGATGATTCCTGCTGGCGGCTGCAACCATGAGATGATTTTGGAGGATCCGCCGACCTTAAAAAATAAGCCGACAAGCGGAAGCCAAACGGCCCCGAAAGACTCGGACACGATCCTCACGGCCTAACCGCTGGAGCCAGGATCCGTATTGGATATGGAACACATTATTTCAGTGACGGTGGAAAATAAGTTCGGGTCATTGTCTCGCGTCGCCGGCCTGTTCAGCGGTCGAGGATTCAACATCGAAAGCCTCTCAGTGGCGCCAACACTTGACCCGTCCATGTCGCAGATGACCATTGTCACATCTGGGGATGAACGGATCATCGAGCAGATCGTGAAGCAGCTCAATAAACTCATTGATGTCATTAAGGTCGTGGATCTGAACGAGAGCGATTTCGTCTCGCGGGAGACCGCCCTCATCAAAGTCCATACCCGGCCAGAAGATCGTGCTGAGGCCTTGCGGATTGCCGATATTTTTCGAGCCAACGTCATCGATTCCACGCCGGCGACATACACGATTGAAGTGACTGGGGATCCACGAAAGATCGAAGCGATCATCAATCTGTTGCAGCCTCTGGGAATCAAAGAGCTCACGCGTACCGGACGGGTTGCGGTTGCTCGCGAGTTGATTCGATCGACAGGTATGCAAGCAAAAAAGATTGCCCGCGAATAGTCTCTACCGGGCTCATCTTCCACATCAGGGCTCAATCGAACGAATAGAGTTCTTACCCAGGAGCAATCGATGAAGATTTACTACGACAAGGATGCCGATATTCAACAGATTCGGAGCAAAAAAGTGGCGGTGATCGGCTACGGCAGTCAGGGTCACGCTCATGCGCTCAATATGAAGGAGAGCGGTGTAAGCGTTGTCATTGGGTTGCGCGAAGGCGCTTCATGGAAGAAGGCAGAACAAAGCGGTTTGAAAGTCATGCCGGTAGCCGATGCCGTCAAGGCGTCCGACGTCGTCATGATCCTTGCGCCTGACGAAGCGCAAGCGGCTATCTATCGGCAAGATATCGCTCCGAATCTGAAGCCAGGATCCTATCTTGCCTTTGGCCACGGTTTTAATATTCACTTCGGACAGATCGTACCCCCGCCGACGATCAATGTGTTCATGGTCGCTCCTAAGGGGCCCGGCCACCTCGTTCGATCGGAATATACGAAGGGCAGCGGGGTACCTTGCTTGCTCGCGATCCATCAGGACCCAAGCGGAACAACCAAGCAGGTGGGCCTTGCCTATGCCAGTGCGATTGGGGGCGGGCGGGCCGGTGTGATTGAAACAAACTTTCGTGAAGAAACCGAAACCGATCTCTTCGGGGAACAGGTTGTGCTTTGTGGAGGGCTCACGTCCCTTATTCAGGCCGGCTACGAGACCCTCGTGGAAGCCGGCTATTCTCCTGAGATGGCCTATTTCGAGTGCCTGCATGAGGTAAAATTGATCGTAGATCTGATTTACCAGGGTGGTATTGCCAACATGCGGTATTCTATCAGTACGACGGCCAAATATGGTGATATTACCCGTGGTCCTCGGATAGTGACGGAGCAGACGAAGCAGGAGATGAAGAAGATCTTGGGTGAAATCCAGCAGGGCCAGTTTGCCAAAGAGTGGGTGTTGGAGAACCAGGCGAACCGCCCTGTCTACAATGCGCTGCTGGCGAAAGGCGAAGCCCATCCTATCGAAGAAGTCGGCGGGCGGCTGCGGGCGATGATGCCCTGGCTGAAAAAGGACCAACTGGTCGACAAAAACAAGAACTGAGGGCTTTGTGGCAGATCGTGCCGTTGGGATCCCGTTTGCTAAAGAAGGAATTCCCTTCATAGGGGCCGCTGCCGGCGTTACACTGCTGGCAGGGTTGCTGGGCTGGATTATTGTGGCGATCGGGGCGGCGATCCTGACCCTCTTCGTTTCCTGGTTCTTTCGCAATCCGTCCCGAGTCATCCCTCAGGGGGCTCGCCTTGTCCTGGCGTCCGGTGACGGGAAAGTGATCGCCATCGAAGAAGAGTTCGAGCCCCGATTTATTAAGGATCGCAGTATTAGGGTCAGCATATTTTTGAATGTATTCGATGTGCATATTAACCGCGTACCCTGTGAAGGGATCATTGAAGATGTGCAGTATCAACCAGGTATGTTTCTGGTTGCCAGCAAGCCGGACGCGACGTTGAGAAATGAGCAAAATGCCCTGATGATTCGGACCGCGCAGGGTGCGAAGGTTTTGTGTGTGCAGGTAGCCGGATTGATTGCCAGACGGATTGTCTGTTGGGCTTCGCCAAGAGATCGGGCGGTGCTTGGTGAACGATTCGGTTTGATTCGATTTGGATCGCGGATGGATACGTTTCTTCCTATCGGGACGGCTGTAAAGGTTGCAGTTGGCGATCGAGTCAAAGGAGGGGAAACCATCCTGGGGGAATTGCCATGAAAACCACAGGGCTTCGTCAATCGTTCGGGAAAGGTGGGAAACGGCGCAAAGCCGCCATGCACCTGATTCCGAATCTTTTTACGACAGGGAATCTACTGTGCGGTGTATTTTCGATGTTGTCCGTGTTCAATGCGGACTACATGGTCGCAGCGGTTGCCATTCTGGTGGCGATGGTTTTCGACGTGCTCGATGGAAAGTCGGCACGGTTGACGAATAGCACCAGCCATTTCGGCTTTGAATATGACTCTTTATCCGACGTGGTGTCTTTCGGGGTTGCTCCAGGTCTTTTGATCTATTCCTGGGCACTGAGTGGCCAGGGTATGTTCGGAATGGCGGTGATGTTCGCTTACGTAGCGATGGGTGCAGTGCGGTTGGCCCGATTTAATTCGTCTGCGGCCGTCGCAGATGGCAAGTATTTTACCGGGTTGGCAATTCCTGCAGCGGCAGGGGTTGTAGCGTCGTTGGTGATTTTCGACCACTATAGTGTCAGAATTGGTACGGAAGTGAAGCCTATCCTTGTCCTGATTATTACACTGACCCTTTCGTTTTTGATGGTAAGCACGATCAAGTATCGGAGCTTCAAAGATATGAAATTCCGCGGCGGCCAGCAGATCACCTATCTCGTGTGGGGGATTTTGGCCCTCATGCTCATAGCCGCCTGGCCCCAAGTTATGCTTTTTGTCGTTTTTGCCGGGTATGCCTTGCTCGGTCCGGCAGAACGGCTCGTCGCACTTCTGTCTAAGGTGGCGGGCAAACGTCCGGTGTCTAAGACCGAGCAATCTGTCAGCGAATCGAAGTTCTAGCGGCTTCGACGAGGAGTAGTAAGCGATTCGCATGGTACTGAGAGAGCTGGTGGATGGTGCAAACCAGCCTGTGCGGCGCCGAACTCGCCTCTGAGCCAGAATCCCTGAAACCCGAGTAATGGATTCCGCTTCGCCCCCGTGACCGGGCGCAATCGAGGGCTACGGACAGCGCACGTTGTTCATAGCTAAATCAGGGTGGTACCACGGAGCTTCTCTAGCTTCCGTCCCTGGCGTGGGACGGAGGCTTTTTTTATTTGAGCAGCGGTACGCTTCAGTCGTCCCGCTCTCTGCGGCCTTGCTGGAAAGATTTTTGAGCAATCTCACTCAATACGAGGGGGTGAAACCATGACACGGATGATTAAGATTTTTGATACGACCTTGCGTGATGGAGAACAATCGCCAGGGGCCAGCATGAATGTGGAAGAAAAAGTCATGGTGGCGAAGCAGTTGGCACGTTTGGGAGTTGATATCATTGAGGCTGGATTTGCCTACAGTTCGCCCGGGGATTTTGCTGCGGTGCAGCGGATCGCACAGGAGGTCGAAGGCCCGACGATTTGCAGCTTGGCGCGGGCGAGACCGGAGGATATCACTCGAGCCTGGGAGGCCTTGAAAGGAGCTCCGAAGGTCCGCATTCATACATTTCTCTCGACGTCGGATATCCACTTAAAACACCAATTCAGGATGACGCGCGACGAGGCAAAGAAACGCGCGGTCGACATGGTGCAACTGGCGAGGGGATATGTGGACAATGTGGAGTTTTCACCTATGGATGCCAGTCGCTCCGATCCGGCCTATCTCTATGAAGTGATTGAAGCGGTGATTGCAGCAGGCGCCGGCACGATCAATATTCCCGACACGGTCGGCTATGCAGTGCCGCAAGAATTCGGGAGGCTCATTCGTGACATTCGTGAGCAAGTTCCGAACAGTGCGAAAGCGGTGATTTCTGTCCATTGCCACAACGATCTTGGGCTTGCCGTTGGTAATAGCTTGGCGGCGGTATTCGAAGGCGCCGGCCAGGTCGAATGCACGATCAATGGAATCGGTGAACGGGCGGGGAACACGGCACTGGAAGAAATTGTCATGGGCCTTCGGACCAGGAAAGATTTCTACCGAGCTGACACGCAGATTCGTACCGAAGAGATCTCGAAGACCAGCCGCTTGGTCAGCAAGATCACCGGCATGGTGGTGCAGCCGAACAAGGCGATTGTTGGGGCGAATGCCTTTGCCCATACGTCTGGGATCCACCAGGACGGGCTCCTCAAGGATAAAACCACATATGAAATCATACGGCCTGAGGCAATCGGATTGCTCGAGAGCAAGATGGTCATGGGGAAGCTTTCAGGTCGGCACGCATTTCGACAGAGGTTGATAGAGCTCGGATATACACTCTCGGACGAGGAGATGAATCATGCGTTCGAACGGTTTAAGAAGTTGGCCGATCAAAAGAAGGAGATCTATGAAGAAGATCTCGAAGTCATTGTTTCTGAAGAATTAGCCAAAATGGCCGATCGGATCGCGCTGAAATCATTTCATGTGGCCAGCGGGACAGATCAGGTGCCGACCGCTACGGTCGAACTTGAGATCGACGGCCGAACGGTCGCGCAGACCGGGACAGGAGATGGGCCGGTCGATGCGGTCTATCGGACGATTGCTGCACTGACGGAGACAAAGAGCACGCTCCTCATGTATGCCGTGAAGGCCATCACTGGTGGCACGGACGCACAGGGCGAAGTCTCAGTTCGAGTTCAGGAAGACGGCCGCACCGTCTCAGGGCATGGGGCAGATACGGACATCATCATGGCGTCGGCGCGTGCCTATCTCAACGCATTGAACAAGCTGTCATTTTTTGCTGTAAAACAGGCGCAGGGCGAGCAGAGGGTGAACTTGATTTAGGGAAATGACCACGGTAAGTTCACCGGTCAGGCTTTCGACAGTGCCGCTGGTTGTGAGGTATGCCGTGGTTCACGTTACCTTGGCAGATCGAAGGGAGTTTCTGGCGGGAGACCATACGGTTCTGCGCGAGCTTCTGCATCCCGCGAAACAACCACTTGCGCTTCGATATAGTCTGGCTCATGGGACACTAGCCCCCGGCGGCCGGTCGAAATGGCACAGGCTGAGGTCTTCGGAGGTCTACTACATTATTGCCGGCAGGGGACGAATGACCATAAACGACTCTGTCGTGTTGGTTGAACCAGGCTCCGTTATCTATGTGCCGCCTGGCGGTAAGCAGTCTCTGGAGAATAGTGGGCCCGCCGCTATCGAGTTTCTCTGCCTGGTCGATCCCGCTTGGCAGCCAGAGGATGAGGAAGTACTCGAGTAGAGACCGGGATGGCCATGTCTGACAAAGATGGAGGGTGACTGTGAAGGCGAAGATTGCCGTATTAGCTGGCGATGGGGTGGGTCGAGAAATCGTCCCTGAAGCTGTGAAAGTGCTGAAGGCTGTGGCCGAAAAATTCCAGCACTGGTTCGAGTTTCTGTCCGGTCCTGTCGGTGGACAGGCTATTGATACGGTAGGTGTCCCACTCCCACAGGAGACGCTGACCCTGGCTAAACAGAGCGATGCCGTCTTGCTTGGTGCAGTCGGCGGCCCTAAGTGGGAAGGGCTGGACTATCACTTGCGTCCAGAACGCGCGCTGTTGGGATTGCGCGAGCATCTGGGCCTCTACGCGAACTTACGTCCGGCGAAGTTGTACCCGATGTTGGCCGATGCCTCCACGTTGAAACGCGAAGTGATTGAGGGGATTGACATCCTCGTCATTCGCGAACTGACCGGCGGTATCTATTTCGGGAAGCCCAAAGGCATCGAGAAGCTGGCGAACGGGAGCGAGCGGGGTATCAATACTGAGGTCTACACCACCGAGGAAATTCAACGCATTGCGAAAGTCGCGTTTGAAGCGGCGAGAAAGCGCCGGAAAAAGGTGATGTCTGTCGACAAAGCGAATGTGCTGGAGTCCTCAGAACTCTGGCGCCGCGTGGTCGTCGAGACGCACAAAACCTATCCGGATGTGGAGCTGAGCCATATCTATGTTGACAATGCAGCGATGCAACTGGTCCGCAATCCTCGTCAGTTCGATGTGATGCTGTGCAATAACATATTCGGGGATATCCTGAGCGATGAAGCTGCGATGCTGACGGGGTCCATCGGCATGTTGCCGTCTGCCAGTATTGGCGCCCAGGTTGGGCTCTTCGAGCCGATCCACGGAAGCGCGCCGGACATTGCCGGGAAGAACATGGCGAATCCCATTGCAACGATTGCTTCGGCGGCCATGATGTTGTCGTATGCGTTTAAGTTGGATAAGGAAGCAGCAGCTGTTGAGCAGGCCATCGTGAAAACTCTCGATCTCGGCTATCGCACCAAAGATATTCATAGCCCCGGTACTCGCCTTGTCACGATGACAGAGATGAGTGAGGCTATTTTGCGAAACCTGAACTAGCCAGGATTGACACGAATGGGCACGGATCTCAAAACAGGATTCATCCAGACCGTTGTCGGTACTGGAGCGCCTGGGTGGTCCGGTGACGGGGCCTTGGCTCTTGTCGCTTGTCTGAATGAGCCGAAGGGTCTCACCCTTGATGCAGAGGGGAACCTCTTCATCGCTGACTCCGAGAACCACGTTGTTCGGAGAATCGACAGGCAGACTCGATGCATCAAAACGGTCGCGGGACGCGCACAGGGGGATGAATCAGGAGCGAAGCAAGGCTCGCTCGCTCTGGTGACCGAGGGAGAGGATGACGATCCTTTTGCCGACAATGGCAAAGGTCATGCTCACGCCTTTACCCAACAGGCCGACTTGAGCGGAACCGTTCGTTATGTTGTGACTGGTGCGGCGCTGGCCAAGCGTTTCAGCGGAGATGGCGGGCCTGCTGATCAAGCCCTCCTGAATTTTCCAACCGCGCTTGCGATTGATCGGGCAGGACATCTCTATATTGCTGATACGTTGAACCATCGGGTGCGACGTGTGGATGCGGTGACAGGAGTGATCACGACAGTCGCAGGCCTGGGACAACCTCGATGCTCAGGTGATGGAGGGTTGGCCGTGGAAGCGGGGTTGAATGAACCGGCTGCCTTGGCAGTGAGTGAGGAGGGGGTCCTCTATATTGCCGACCAAAATAACAACCGGGTAAGGGAGCTGGATTTAACCACCGGAGTGATCAAAACGGTCGCAGGAACCGGGATGGCTGAGTATAATGGAGATGGTATGGCAGCGACAGCAACCGGTCTAGCCGGTCCTAGTGGCCTAGACCTTGCGCCAGATGGCACATTGTATATTGCCGATAGTTTTAACGGAAGGATTCGAGTTATTGATCCCGGGACCGGTCTCATACGAACTGTGGCTGGTGACGGCGGTGAGTATCGATACCAGGGGTCGGACGAATCACCCAGTACCAGCTTCTCCCGGCCATCGGGGATTACATTGGATGAAGAGGGGAATCTATACGTCACAGATTCGGACAATCATCTGGTGAGACGATGGGATCGAATCACTGGGCGTATTGAGCGCGTTGCAGGGATTGGTGTGGCGCGCTACGGAGGCGATGGAGGCGCGGCCCTCGAGGCCGGCTTGAGTTATCCGTTTGGCATTGTGGTGGATCGCGCCGGGCATGTGCTTGTGGCCGATACATTTAATCATCGCATTCGTGAAATCGCACTATAGGTAGGGTCGAAGCTCATGTTGAAAAAGAAACCAGGATATGCCGTCGCGATCGTCGGTGCGACCGGGGCGGTCGGAAAAGAAACGCTCGAGATTCTTGAAGAGAGGAAGTTTCCACTGGCCTCACTTCGGCTATTCGCCTCGAAACGTTCGGCTGGCGACGTGCTGACTTGTCAGGGCAGGGAATGGAAAGTCGAAGAGTTGACGCCTGAAGCCTCGTTTGTCGGTGTCGACATTGCCTTTATTTCCGCGACCGACGACATCAGCCGCGAATATGGCCGTCGGCTTGGGATGGCTGGTGTCGTGGTGATCGACGATAGTGGGGTCTTTCGCATGGAGACCGACGTGCCCTTGGTGGTGCCGGAAGTGAATGCCCATGCGCTGAAGGTAATGCCTCGCGGCATCGTCTCGATTCCCAACTGCACGACCACACCGTTGGTGATGGCGCTCAAGCCGTTGCAGGAAGCTGTCGGGGTAAAACGTGTGGTCGTCACGACGTTTCAGTCCGTGTCTGGAACCGGTGCCGCAGCGATGGATGAACTCATGAGTCAAACGAAAGATCTGTTAGCATTTCGCGATGTGAAGGCCGAAGTATACCCGTATCAGATTGCGTTCAACCTCTTGCCGCACATCGGGTCCTTTAATGATGGAGGGGACTGTTCGGAGGAAGTCAAAATTGCCAAGGAGACAAGGAAGATCCTTGAAGCCCCGAGATTGCGGGTGACGGCGACGACAGTACGGGTTCCGGTACTGCGTTGCCACTCAGAGGCGATCAATGTCGAATTGGAACGGCCGCTCAATCCGAATGAAGCCCGTGCGACGTTGGCTGCGATGCCTGGCGTGATCGTGTACGATGACCCAGGCAAGAAACTCTATCCAATGCCGCTGGATGCGACCGGGAAGGACGACGTCTACATCGGTCGCATTAGAGAAGACGAATCGATTACCAATGGTCTGAACCTCTGGGTGGTATCAGACAATCTTCGCAAAGGGGCCGCGCTGAATGCGGTGCAGATCGCAGAACATCTGGCCAAAGGCTGATGACTGAGTGGGGAATTCTAGGGAAAATATTCATCGGAGTCGGGGCTTGTGTGGTCCTCGCCGGCCTGTTGATGTTGGTCGCAGACCGTATACCAGGAGTTGGGAGTGTACTGGGATGGTTCGGCAAGCTCCCTGGCGACATCTCTATCCGACGGGATAATTTCAGCTTCTCGTTTCCTATCGTTACGAGCCTACTCCTCAGCGTCATCCTGAGTCTGGTACTCTATCTCATAACATGGATCTTTCGACGGTGAAACAATTGAAGGGTGTACTGTATCGAACGGTCCTGACAGGGGTGTGTCTTCTCAGCCTGTCCTGCGGGGCCGAGGCGGCTGAATCGGTCCGTGTTCTGTTAGCGGCTGATGTGCCTAAGCTAGATATTCGAGCCAATGGTTCCTTATGGATGACGGATGCAAAGGGTCGTGATCAGGTTCTGCGAGCCCCGGTCCAGATTGTGGCCGACGGAGCGGGGTTTCTGCTAAAGGGCCTCCGGGTACAGACGGAACAACTGATATTGCATGGCGGAGAGCAAGGCCTCGTGCTGACCTTCCCACGACTTGCCCGTAAGACCAATGGAGTAACGATGTCAACAGGCGACTCCAGCACGGAGATTTCGCTAAGCGGCCTTGTCCAGCTCGTGCGAAGAGGCAAGGGGTTTTTAGTCATCAATCGGGTGGACCTTGAAGAGTACGTGAAGGGGGTGGTTCCCGCAGAGGTGAACTCAACCTGGCACCAGGAAATGTTGAAAGCGCAGGCGGTCGCCGCACGAACCTATGCGCTCTACCAGAAAATGTTGAGCGCTACGCGGGAGTACGATGTGGTGGCGACGGTGCAGGATCAAGTCTATCGTGGAAAGCAGGGGATTGATGGAGGGGTCCTGCGTGCAGTCGAAGAGACCCGTGGGCTGGTCGTCACCTATCAGAATGCGCCGATCTACGCAGCCTTCTCATCGACTGCCGCAGGCCTGACGGAAGATGCTATGAATGTGTGGTCGAAAGAATACCCCTATCTCAAGGGTGTTGAATGTCCATTCGATCTTGCATCTCCTTATTATCAATGGAAGTCCTCGTTCAAAATCGATACGCTCGAGGAGAGTTTGCGACAACAGGGATTTTCTGTGGGGACGATCGCAACGATCACACCCTTGTCCTTCAGCCGCGGGGGACGCGTTGCGACGCTGCTTGTCGCCCACTCTGGTGGGGAGTTGGTCCTCCGCGGAGAAGAGTTGCGGAAAGCCGTTGGTTACACCATCATTCCCAGCACACAGTTTGCCATCGAATTTATCGGCCAAGATCTGGTGCTTTCCGGATTTGGCGCAGGTCATGCCGTCGGGATGTGCCAGTGGGGAGCGAAGGAGCTGGCTGAATTAGGATATTCATTCTCCACGATTCTGCAGTACTATTATCCCGGCACCGAACTGCAATCCCTAACACAGGTCCGACCTCCCATCCCCCCATCCTCGTAATGCAGCTGTCCGAATTCGATTTTCCATTCGACCCTTCGCTGATTGCCGCTTACCCCTGCCTCCCGCGCGATCAGGCCAGGCTGCTCGTTCTGCGACCGCGCGAGAGCTCGTTCGCCCATCGCCACATCAGCGGGTTAGGTGAGCTTCTTCAGCCCGGCGATCTCCTCGTGGTCAATGATACGAAGGTGTTGGCCGCACGTGTGGCCGGGAAGAAGCGCCCTTCTGGTGGGGAGGTCGAAATCCTCTTTGTGAAGAATCTTGGCGATGAGATATGGGAAGTGCTGATAAAGGGGACGTTTCATCCAGGGCAAATTATTGAAATGGGAGCGAAGGCTGTTGCCGTGGTAATCGAACGTGGTGCATCACGAACGACGGTTCGGGTTGAGAGTCCGACTCCGTTGATTGAATGGATGCGACAATATGGTCAAATGCCGCTTCCTCCCTACTTGAAACGTGCACCGACCGACCAGGATCGAGAATGGTACCAAACCCTGTTCGCGCAACATGAGGGCGCCATTGCTGCCCCGACCGCAGGGCTCCATTTTACACCCTCACTCTTGGCACGACTGCGACAACGAGGGGTAAGTCTCACCACCGTCACACTCCATGTTGGTACGGGGACGTTCAAACCGGTGACGGTTAACCAAATCGAAGACCACCGGATGGGCGCAGAGTGGGTCGAAATTGGGTTAGAGGCCGTTCGTGCTATCGAGCAGGCACAAGCAGGGGGGAGACGGGTCGTTGCTGTCGGGACTACCGTTGTGCGCGCACTCGAAGCTGCGGCTCAAGCTGACGGCCAGATACGGCCTTATCGGGGAGAGACGGAGATGTTCGTGACACCAGGCTTCCAGTTTAAAGTGGTTGATGCCCTCCTCACGAATTTTCACTTGCCACGGACGACATTGCTCATGCTGGTTTCCGCATTGGCCGGGACTGAATTTCTTCGGCAGGCCTATGCAGAAGCGGTTCGTGAGCGGTATCGATTCTACAGCTATGGTGATGCGATGTTGATTCTCTGACGCGGTCAGTAAGTCTCAAGCCGGACCCCGTCGAAGATCATCCGAGACGTTATGACTTGATGACGTGACGACTGTTGACGAGGATATTACAACAATTCTCGGTTGATCTTGATAGGGATGGTGGTTTTGAGCGATGCAGTATATGCCGTCAGAGCACGTTGCTGCTTTTGAAAGAGGACGTCTTGCACGGCAAGGTCTCTCGCTGCGGCAGCCTTTGCAGGATCTGACTCAGTTTGCCGTAGCGTGAGGGCTTGTGCCTCGGCAAGCTCGCCAGGGGTAAGGACCACGGCGTCGCGAATGATCATCCGGGCCTTGTTGCTCAGGACTTCTTTCGCCTCCATTGCCTCGAATGTCGCGGGCGTGAGATGATTCGCTGCCAGGAGCCGTTTATAGATCTCAGGATCGAACGTGCCATTTTTTTGAAAATCAGGTATTTGCATGATGACTTCACGCAGATCGTCGCTATCGACGGTGAGACCCATGTTCTTTGCTGCAATGAGCCAAGTCCGATTGTCAACGAGCTGATCTACGACTAATTGTTTAATCGTTTCGTCCTTGAACTCTCCAGGGACTTTATCTTTATAGAAGCGATAGGTATTCTCATAGGCGCGTCGGAATTCCTCATGGGAGACGGTGAGATCTCCAACTGAGGCAACGACGGTGCCGCGCTGTTCACCAAACCCCCACCATCCCATGGTGATAACAAAGGCCAGGGCTATGATTCCCATGATGGACTTGAGGAGCCACGGATAGCTATGAGACGCCTCACGCATGAGTTTGAGCATGACCCCTCCTCGGAAAGTTCGTAGCCGGATTCTACTCATGGATTTAGGCAAAGGCAAGAGATGCCCGTTCTTCCGCGAGGTGATCGTATGGTCAAGTGAGGTCGTCTGTTCGCAACCAGAGATCGATCACTCGCCAAGATTGATCTGCAGAAGAATGGTCTTTGTTTGTGCTAGATGATCCGATTTGCTATACTTTGCTACCAATTGTAAGGAGATCCCTTGGCGGAGGAGGTCAGCGGGACTCACTCAGTAGGTGCGGGGATCTATCCCAAGGCACAGGTCCTGAACCGTGGTATTGCCAAACTCATTGATCTATTCATCGTCGTGGCAGCCAGTCAATTGATCCTGCCCGTGGGTTTCCTCGGAGGATTGGCGTATATACTCGTTGCTGATGGGTTTGCCGGTGGGCGCAGTATTGGTAAGCGATTGATTGGTCTAGAGACGGTGCTTCCGGATCGGCGGGTAGCAGCAGGATTTCGGGAATCCATTATTCGCAATCTGCCTTTTGCGGTCGCTCAGTTAGCCTTCGCGATTCCCTATGTGGGGTGGCTTGTTTCGGTGGCGATCATTGTGTTTGAAGCGGTGTTGATTCTTGGAAACGAACAGGGGCGACGTCTTGGTGATGAAATAGCCGGCACTCAGGTGTTGGACGCGGGTCGGCTGGCATTATCTGACTAATTGTGCTGTCCGTGTCTTGAGGGGAAGGGAGCGCATTCGTGGGCATTGGGAGTGACATCTTCGGATGGTTCTCAAACGACCTAGCCATTGACCTTGGGACGGCGTCAACCCTTGTATATGTGCACGGGAAGGGAATCGTGCTTAACGAACCCTCGGTGGTGGCGGTAGAGAAAAAGACGGAACGAGTACTCGCAGTCGGCACAGAAGCAAAGCGAATGTTAGGACGTACGCCGGGTAACATCATCGCGGTACGGCCGATGAAAGAAGGAGTGATTGCTGACTTTGAAATGGCAGAGCAGATGTTGAAGCGGTTCATTCAAAAAGCGCACAACCGTAGCGCGTTTGTGCGTCCCCGAATCATCATCGGTGTGCCGTCACGGATCACGCAGGTGGAGCAGCGGGCAGTCCGAGACTCGGCTGAGTTAGCCGGCGCACGCGAAGTGTATTTGATCGAAGAACCAGTAGCCGCAGCCATTGGCGCCGGTCTTCCGATCACCGAGCCATCCGGTAACATGGTGGTCGATATCGGCGGTGGCACGACCGACATTGCTGTCATTTCGCTCGGCGGAATTGTCTATAGCGAGTCCGTCAAGGTGGCGGGTGATCGCATGGATGATGCGATCATGAATTATATCAAGAAGAAGTATAATCTCCTCATCGGGGAACATATGGCGGAGCGTATCAAATTCGAAATCGGCTCTGCCTATCCCTTTGAGGAGCGTAAGACCATGATGATCAAGGGGCGCGACTTGATTTCCGGTATTCCCCGCACGTTGGTGGTGGATGACGCGGAAGTTCGGGAGGCGCTGCAGGAACCGATCGGGACAATCGTCAATGCGATTAAAGTGGCATTGGAGAATACCCCGCCAGAGTTGGCGGGCGACATTATCGATCGTGGCGTCGTACTCACGGGCGGAGGATCTTTGCTGAAGGGCATGGATACGCGTTTTCGGGAGGAGACGAATCTGCCGATCATCACCGTGGATGATCCCCTGACTTCCGTAGTCTTGGGGGTCGGGAAAATCCTCGATGAGTTGGATCTGCTCGCCAAGGTGTCGGTCATGTCTCAAGCCAATACCTACCGATAAAGTTCCTCCTTAACTCCCTTTATGTGGATGGCTCATTCTCGCTCTCCCTACGGTGCCAGACGCCTGGCGATTGTCTGCTTCGCTCTCCTGTTGGTGGCTCTTTTTCTGCTTCCCAGTCAAATCCAAGGACTCCTTCAGTACCTGGATGGGCCAGTTGGATACGTCGTGCGCATTCCACTCGAAGCCATCGCCTTCATTGATGCTGGGGTTGCTGATCGCTGGGAACAGTATGTGGCATTGCAAGGGGTTCGGGAGGAGAACCAGCAACTCCGGAAAGAAATTGAATGGTTGCGCGGGCAACAGAGCCAATTGCGTGAATCGGTTGCCGCAACAGAGCGATTGACAGCCTTGTTGCAATTTAAGCAACAGGCGCTCCCCACGATGGTTGCAGCGCAAGTCATCGGGCGTGACGCGACGAACCGCTATCGAGCCATCATTCTCAATAAGGGAGAGGGTGACGGGATCAAGCCGGACATGGGAGTGGTCACGCCTGCCGGTGTTGTCGGACGCGTCGTAAAAACGACAGGGGCATCATCGGTGGTGCTCTTGGTGACCGATCCGAGCAACGCTATTGCGGGTCTTATTCAGCGGACAAGAGACGAAGGCGTAGTGGAAGGGACGCAACAAGGGTTAGCCCAGATGAAGTATATTCCGTTGTTGTCGACGGTCCGAGACGGCGATCGTGTTGTGACCTCGGGCCTTGTTGGAGATTTCCCTCGCGGGCTCGTGATCGGCACGATCACGCGCATCGATAAGCAGGAAGGCGCCCTCTTCCAGTCTGCTGAACTCATGCCGGAGGTTGATATCGGTCGTGTGGAGGAAGTGTTAGTGATTCAGACTTCATATGGGCAGTCCACGAAGGCTGGGGCGAGTGCGGATCTGCCCGGAAAACCATCACCGTGAAATTTGTTATCTACCTGATCCTCGTGCTGCTGCTCGTTCCACTGCAGACAACGTTGCTGCCACATCTCAGTGTGTGGAACGTCAAGCCGGATTTGGGGCTTGTGGCTGCCGTGCTTGTCGGGCTTTTTGCGGGAGAGCTGGAGGGCCTTCTCGTAGGGCTAGCGATCGGATGGATTTTGAGTCTGTTCTCAGCTGGAGAGCTCTGGTTAAGCCTTCTCACGAACGGAGGCGCCGGCCTCCTGGCAGGATTCCTGGGGCGGCAGGTGTCCCAGATGACATCTGTCTCATTAGGGCTGGGATTGTTGCTGGTGTCGTTGGTGAGCGGGGCGTTTGCTGCCTTGAATTTCCAGCATTTCGACGGGTCACAGATGTGGTGGATGATCGAGTCGATCGTCTTCCCACAAGCATGTTTTGACGGAATAGTGGGAGGGGCGCTCTATTGGATTCTCTCACAGCGGTTTGATGTCATCCGCCTAAGGACCGAATAACAGGTCTGTGATGGGCGTGGTGAAACGTTAATTGTGACACATGGCAACAGCTGGTCTGCACGATTCTGAACTTGGAGAGCTCCAGCGCCGGTTGGTCATTCTCCGTATCGGCTTGTTGCTCGTCGTGGCGTTACTGGGGCTGCGGCTGTGGCACTTGCAGATTCGAGAAGGGCCTTACTACCGCGATCTCTCCGAGAATAATCGCACACGTTCTGTCATCGTCGAGCCGGCTCGAGGACTCATCTACGATCGCAATGGAATCTTGTTGGCGAATAACGTCCCAAGCTTCACACTCTATGTCTCGCTTGAGGATGTCAAAGATCGCGACCTGCTCATCGAACAGCTCAGCAATCTCTTGGGGTTAGATCCGGCGCTCATCAGGACCAAGCTCACGGCTCGCGGCAGTAAGCAACTGCCGCGCAAGGTGAAAGGTCGTTTAACCCTTCGAGAAGCGACGTTGATCGAGTCTCACCGGCTGGACTTGCCCGGAGTCATGGTGCAAGTCGAATCGCAACGGAATTATCCCGGCGGCGTGACGGCTTCGCATCTCTTGGGTTATGTCGGAGAAGTGTCGTCCGAGCAGTTGGAAAAACCTGAATTTGCCGATCTGCACCAAGGGAGCATCGTCGGGCAATACGGCGTGGAGAAGTTTTTCGATCGGCTCTTACGTGGGCAGGCTGGGCAGAAAAGCGTGGAAGTTGATGCGGTAGGCCATGAGAAACAAACCGTGGTTGTCGACCAGCCCCATGCCGGGGACAACCTGTACCTCACGATCGATGTGCGTCTGCAAAAAGCAGCTGAAAGTTTATTAGGAGAGGAATCTGGCGCAATTGTCGCCCTCGATCCCCGGACTGGTGACGTGCTTGCCATGGCCAGCCGCCCAGGCTTCGATTCAAATATTCTCTCTCGAGAGCTTACACCGAAACAATGGACCGAGATCGTGCAAGATGAAGGACGCCCTTTAAACAACCGAGCATCACAAGGGCAGTACCCGCCTGGTTCGGTCTTCAAGGTCATGATGGCCGCTGCTGCGTTGGAAACCAAGACCGTAACACCATCGACCTCTATTTTCTGCAATGGAGGGTATCAATTTGGTCGCCGCTTGTATCATGACTGGAAAGCAGGTGGGCATGGCTCTATGGATCTCAAGCACGCGCTTGTGCACTCGTGCGATGTCTACTTCTACACAGTAGGCCAGCGGATGGGAATCGAGACGATGGCCTCCTTTGCGCATCAGTTTGGGCTGGGAGAAGAGACGGGTATTGAGCTACCGTCTGAACGGATTGGGATCGTCCCCTCCGAGGCCTGGAAACGGAAAGCCAAGAACGAACCCTGGCTGCCAGGCGAAACGATTTCAGCATCAATCGGACAGGGTTATGTGAATGTGACCCCGCTGCAGATGGCGAGTTTGATCGGCACCATTGCCAACGATGGCGTTACATTCCGTCCTCGATTAGTTCAGGCGGTGTTGGATCGAGCGACCGGAGAGCTACAACAAAGGGTTGCGGCTCCCAAACGTACGGTACAGTTGAGGCCTGGAATCATACCGTTGATTAAAGAGGCGCTGGCCGGAGTGGTCACAGAGGGAACGGCCACAAGGGCAAAGTCGTCGCTTGTGACGATCGCAGGAAAGACCGGTACGGCTCAGGTGGCAGCCTTGCGTACAGGCCCAGAGAAGGATATTCCAAAGAAGTTCCGAGATCATGCCTGGTTTGTCGCATTCGCTCCGGTTGAAGCACCCACCATCGCCGTGGCAGTGCTTGGCGAACATATGGGGCACGGAGGGTCGGCATCAGCGCCGCTCGCCAAAGAACTGATCGAGACATATGTGAGGTTGGATCACCCTGCTCCTTCCGGTGTGACGGATGGCGCGGTTACACGGAAAGCGGATACCGGAGGAAGGGAACGAGATGATCGATCGGGCGATTAATAGCCGTGGCTTCGACAATTTCGATTTTCGTTTTATCGGACTGATCTTCGCCATCCTGGGGGTCGGCGTCCTCTCGATTTATAGCGTGACGCATGACCAAGGAGTCGCGTTCCCGTTTTACGCTAAACAGCTCGTGTGGATTGCGCTCGGTACGGTCGCGTTTCTTGTCATGTGGCTTTCGGACTATCATCGCATCGCACGATTAGCGTATCCTGCCTATGCGATCATCCTCATCTTACTAATAGTCGTGCTGTTTGAAGGCAGAAGCAGCCGAGGCGCGCAGCGGTGGATCCCGATGGGCCCATTTGCCTTCCAGCCATCCGAATTCGCTAAGCTGGTCCTCATTCTGACCTTGGCGCACTACTATTCAGAGGCGCCGCGGGTTGGGTGGATCCAACGAGTGGTACTTCCGGGGTTGTTGGTGTTGCCAGGGCTGTTGCTGATCCTCAAGCAGCCGGATCTTGGAAGCGGCTTGAGCTTTATGGCGGTGTATGCGGCGATGTTGCTGATGGTGGGTATGCGGTCAAAAGCGATAGGTGTCATTCTTCTGTTTTCGCTGATGCTGTTCCCCTTCGCCTGGGAGCTGATGTGGGGGTCATTGCATGATTACCAGCGGCAGCGCATTATGACCTTTGTCGATCCGGTATACGATCCAGGGGGTAAGGGGTACCATGCTCTCCAATCGAAGATTGCGATTGGGGCGGGAGAATTAATGGGGAAGGGGCTGTACGGCGGGACGCAAAGCCAATTGAAATTTTTGCCAGAAGGGCATACCGACTTTGTGTTTTCGGTATTTGCAGAAGAGTGGGGATTTCTCGGTGTACTGGTCCTCTTGATATTGTTTGTTGCATTGATCTGGCTATCGTTGGAAATTGTAGCGCGAGCGAAGGATCAGCTCGGGGCATTGTTGGCGGTCGGAATCATTTGCATGTTGTGCTTTTGTATTGTGATTAATATTGGCATGACAGTCGGTATGTTCCCGATCGTGGGTATCCCTCTGCCGCTTATGAGTTACGGAGGGAGTGCAACGATTATGACCATGGCGTCGCTCGGCCTGCTCTTGAATATCAAGCGCCGTCGATTGAGTTTCTTCTAATGAACAGTTGATCGCACGGTCTCGAAAAAGTCGGGGTCGTGGCAAGAGGTTGATATTTTATTGTGCGGATCGTCGGGCTGACGAACAGCCGAGTGGAGGTAGGAATCTGGGGATTTCCCCGCGTTCGCTCCACGCATCAGTACGACGGTCCTTCTGAACGGAAGGAGTCGGTATGGGAGTAGAAATAGCGATTACAGTCGCACCAGAGGAAACTCGCGTTGCGGTGTTGGATGGCGGAGTCGTGACGGATCTCTTTGGGGACAGGGCAAAGCATAAGGACTTCGTCGGCAATATATATAAGGGAAAAGTGGCGAAAGTGTTGCCTGGCATGCAGGCCGCATTCGTGGACATCGGTCTTCCGAAGGCGGCGTTCATGCATGTGTCGGATTTATCATTGGATGCCGAGCCGGGAGACACGCTCGTCGATGCGGACGAAGAAGACAAGGATGCAGATAAAGAAGGGGATATGCTGGGTCCTCGGCGCCAAAGCTCCAAGCCGATCGAGCAGTTGTTGAGCGAAGGACAAGAGCTGATGGTGCAGATTTCCAAAGGGCCTATCGGCACGAAAGGGTCGCGGGTCACCACCTATGTATCACTCCCAGGTCGGTATCTTGTGTTCATGCCCAACGTAGAGCATATCGGTGTGTCGCGCCGCATCGCCCGTGACGAGGAGCGGGCGCGACTCAAGGACATTATGAAACGAGTGCGGCACCCAGGTTGCGGATATATCGTTCGGACAGTGAGTGAAGGGGTCAAGGAAGATGAGCTAAAGTCCGATGTCGATTTCTTGCACGTCCTTTGGCAGGACATTCTGGCTAAACGTGAACAGAAGGGGTCGCCGGCGTTGCTCCATGCGGATTTGAGTTTGAGTTTCCGTGTCGTGCGTGATCTCTTTGGGAAAAAAGTTGATCGGTTATGGATCGACTCGCGTGAGGAATACCAAGCGGTCCGAGATTTCGTGGAGCGATTCTCGCCTGAGCAGACGTCACGCATTCATTTGTACGACAAGGATGAAAGTCTCTTCGATCATTTGGGGGTCGAGCAGGAAATGGCGCGAGCCCTCAGTCGCAAGGTCTGGCTCAAGTCCGGCGGGCATCTCGTGATTGATCATACGGAGGCGATGACTGTCATCGATGTCAACACCGGACGGTTTGTGGGGAAGCGAGATCAGGAAGAGACCATTCTCCGGAACAATCTGGAAGCGGCGAAAGAAGTCGCGTATCAGATGAAACTGCGCGGGATCGGCGGAATTATTATTGTGGATTTCATTGACATGGAGCGCGAGAAGAATCGTGACAAGGTGTATCACGCGTTGCTCGACGCGATGTCAAGCGATAAGGCTCGTACCAGAGTGTCCAGAATCTCTGACCTTGGGCTGATCGAGATTTCTCGTGAACGGGTGAGAGAAGATCTTCTGCGTTCGCTTTCCGAGCCCTGTCACTATTGTGAGGGGCGAGGCTATACGAAGTCTCCCACCACGGTAGCCTATGAGATATTCCGCGATGTCCGCCGGATCGGAAGCAGCCCTGAACCCCAGCGGATCGTAATCGGCGCTCACCCCACGGTGGCTGGGCTGTTGCAAGATGAAGAGCGCCAAGGTCTTGAGGCCGTGGAGCGAGAGTGTGCCGCGAAGATCATTGTCATGCCGGATGAGCAACTGCATCTGGAACAGTACGATCTGGCTGTTCTCTAGAGATTTGGTTTCATGCGGTGAGTCCTATGCAGCCTTTTGTCAAGTCTATGCGTGCGGATCCTTCCCGCGGGCTCGTAGGTTCTCCTCCTGACCATCGTATGACCCGGACGGCATTAGAGTCTTGGCTTCGTCTGCGGGCGATCGATGGAGTGGGGGATGTGATGGTCCTCCGGTTGGTTCGCATCTGGCGCTCTCCGGAGATTGTTTTGAATGCCTCCCGTGACGAGTTGGTTCAGGCTGGGTGTAGCCCGCAGCTGGCAGATGCAATACGACGTGGGCCGGATAGTTCCGCTCTCCGGAACATCGAGTCGCAACTTAACGCGATCGAGCGTAGCCGTGTTGAAGTCCGGAACCTGTTGGCCCCCAACTATCCCATGCGACTAAAGATGGTTGCGGACCCTCCATCGCTCTTGTATATCACAGGCACGTTGACTGAGGAGGATGAGCTGGCGATGGCTATCGTAGGTGCACGGCGCGCGACGGCATCCGGTCGTGTCTTGACTGAAGAATTGAGCCGCGATTTGGCGGAAGCTGGCATAACGGTGGTCAGCGGGCTTGCGCGTGGGATTGATGCAGCAGCTCATCGAGGTGCTCTCGCTGCGCAAGGGCGCACGATCGCAGTGCTGGGCTGTGGAATCGATCAGACCTATCCGCCGGAACATGAACGGTTACGCAAACAGATCGAAGAGCGGGGGGCGATTGTGTCCGAGACACCGATGGGTGAGCCGCCTCGCAGTCATCACTTTCCTCGTCGGAATCGCATTATCAGCGGGTTGTCCCTGGGTGTGATTGTGACAGAAGCTGCCATCAACAGTGGATCGCTTATTACCGCAAGATTCGCCGCTGAGCAAGGGCGAGAGGTTTTTGCGGTCCCGGGGTTTGTGAAGGAAGATACAAGTCGTGGGACGAACGCACTGCTCAAAGAAGGTGCGGCCTTGATCGAACGGGCGCAGGATGTCATAGACACAATTATTCCGCAACTGGAACAGTCGTTGCGCCTACGGCTGCAGGCTTCTCGAGAGAAGAAGGTATCCCGCGATCAGCTGGGCGGAGAGGAACAGCGGGTGTATGATGTCTTATCGTATCACCCGATCACCGTAGACGACGTATGCGTCACCACGAAATTACCGGCCTCCAATGTGATGGCTTCGCTCTTATCTCTGGAGCTTCGACAGCGAGTCAAACAGCTCCCAGGTCAACGTTATCTTCGGGCGTAATCATTGAACAGTTGCACAGATGATTTTAATTTGATACGGATGAGAGGCAAACTGTCGTAGCGAACCGGAGTCTTCATGGCCAAATCACTCATTATTGTCGAATCCCCGACTAAAGCACGGACCATTAGCAAGTATCTTGGGCGGGGCTATTCCGTCATGGCCTCAGTCGGCCATATCAAAGATCTACCAACGAGCAAGCTTGGAGTTGACCTGGAAAACGATTTTGAGCCGCAGTATGTGACGATCAAGGGGAAATCGAAGGTCTTGGCGGAGATTAAAAAGAAGGCGGAACAGGTTGACAAGGTGTTTCTCGCGCCGGACCCAGACCGAGAAGGCGAAGCTATTGCCTGGCATCTCGAGCAGGAGTTGGTCGGCAAACCGAAATCCAAGTCCAGAAAACGGACAGAGGGCAAGGTCTTTCGGGTACTCTTCAACGAAATCACGGAATCAGCCATCAAACGTGCACTGCAATCGCCTGGGCAGGTTGACATGAAGCTGGTGAACGCGCAGCAGGCTCGCCGCGTGCTGGATCGGATTGTGGGATACCAAGGGAGCCAGCTGCTTTGGACCAAAGTGCGTCGAGGACTCAGCATGGGCCGGGTCCAATCTGTGGCGATGCGATTGATTTGCGAGCGCGAACAAGAACGAGAAGCATTTCGTGCAGAAGAGTATTGGTCGATTGCGGTGGTCCTGTCAGGAACCAATCCTCCTCCATTCGAAGCCAAATTGTACAGTATCAATGGACAGGATGCCTCGATTGCAACGGAAGCCGATGCGCGACGCGTTGTCGAGTCCATTCAAGGGAAAGACTTCGTTGTCGGTTCGATTGAGCGAAAAGAAAAGAAGCGGAATCCTGTTGCGCCCTTCATCACCAGTCGACTCCAACAAGAGGCTGCGCGGAAGTTACATTTTTCATCGAAGAAAACGATGACCCTGGCGCAGAAGCTGTACGAAGGGATTGAGATTGGTGCGGAAGGTCCAACGGGTCTCATTACATACATGAGAACGGATTCTCCGCGTATTTCGAACGAGGCGATGACCGAAGCGCGCCAGGTGATCCAGGATCGGTTTGGAGCGGAGTATTTGCCTGCCACGCCGAATGTGTATAAGACTCAGAAGGCAGCGCAAGAAGCACACGAAGCGATCCGCCCCACATCGGCAGCGCGCGATCCGGAGTCGATCAGGCAGTACCTAGAGCCAGACGTCCATCGGCTGTACCAGTTGATCTGGAATCGGTTTATTGCGTCGCAAATGGTTCCTGCGATTCTCGACGTGACTCGCGTGGAGTCGAGCCCGGTGATGACAACTGGGCAATTTCTGTTCCGATCGACCGGCACCGTGGTGAAATTCCCTGGCCATACGATTGTCTATATGGAGGGGATCGACAAGGAGCTCTTCTCGCAGCGGCAAAAGAATGAGCAGGAGATCGAAGACGAATCCGAACGCCAGTTGCCTCTGCTGAACGAGGGAGAACACCTTCGGCTTGTATCCCAGGAGGGGCAGACCGTTCCCGGTGTAGTGTCAAAGCAACACTTTACTCAGCCTCCACCCCGGTATAACGAAGCGTTGTTGATCAAGGAATTGGAAGAAAAGGGCATCGGTCGACCATCCACCTATGCGAGTATTATTTCGACGATCCAAGATCGAAAATATGCCGAAAAGGTCGACGGACGGTTCGCCCCCACCGAAACAGGCCGAACCGTGAACGATTTTCTCATGAAGGGATTCCCGGACCTGATCAACGTAGACTTCACCTCGCACATGGAGGAGGAGTTGGACGAAGTCGAAGAAGGCGGCAAGCCATGGGTCACGGCGGTGCGGGGGTTTTACGGAACCTTTTCTACGGATCTTCAAAACGCGAAGATGATCCCCGGCCCCAAGGACACGGTGGAGCCGCCGACGAATATTCCCTGCGAGAAGTGCGGTCGGATGATGGAGATCAAATGGGGGCGAAACGGTAAGTTTCTCGCCTGTCCCGCATATAAGGACAAACCCCCCTGCAAGAATACGCAGAATTTTGAAAAGCTCGAGGATGGCACCATTAAAATTGTCCCCAAAGTCGAGTTAACGACAGATGAGAAGTGCGAGAAATGCAGCAGTCCGATGGTAGTCAAGACCGGAAGGTTTGGTAAGTTTATCGCCTGTTCCGCCTATCCCGAGTGCAAGACCACCAAGCCGCTCGCATTGGGTGTGAAATGCCCCCAGCCCGGCTGTGGCGGCGACCTTGTCCAGAAGCGCACCAGAAAAGGACGTTCGTTCTTTGCCTGTAGTAAGTATCCTGCCTGCGAATATGCCCTGTGGGATCGTCCGATCAACAAGGCCTGCCCGACCTGCAGCGCCCCGTTCCTCATCGAAAAAGTCAGCAAACAAGTCGGCCGTAGCGTCCAGTGCCGCAGTGAGGACTGTGGCTACCGCGAAGCCGGATAAGGTTTACCGCGCACATATTCCCATCCATTGCGCCTCCTCTTCCATCCTGAAAGCAGAATGCGGCATCCTACGCTCCTTCGGCGTGTCATAACGTTGCGAAATTGAGAACCAGTGTCGCCAATGATGAAATTCAAACTCAAGGAGACTCGGCAGATCGAGTTGACGAACACTCCAGACGTGTTGATAATGAGCCGAGACGTGGCCATCTAGTAGTAAAAGTCTTCTAAACGAAGCGCCCACTGAGGGCCTACCAAACTTGAGAAAGGGGAGAAATTATGAAAGCTAAGGAGGGCGTCATCAACATTCTCAATAAGATTCTGACAGCGGACTTGACGGCAATCAATCAGTACTTTGTCCATGCCAAGATGTGCGAGAATTGGGGTTACGAACGCCTCCATCATAAAGTGCGAGAGCGTAGCATGGCTGAGATGAAAGATGCCGATGAACTCGTCGGCCACATTCTTTATCTGGACGGTGTGCCGAACCTGCAACGTCTGAATACGGTGCAGGTGGGAGAAACAGTTCCTGAACAGTTCAAGCTCGACCTCAAGGCGGAACAGGAAATGTTAACGTTGCTCAGCGAAGGTGTAGTGCACTGTACGAAGGTAGGTGACTTTACAACCCGTCATATGTTGGAAGACATGGCAAAAGACGTCGATGGGCATATCGATTGGATTGAGATGCAGATGGAAACGATCAAGCAGGTCGGTCTTGAAAATTATCTCGCCGAACAGATTAAGAAGGATAGTTAATTACAGGAGTTCGACGAACGAAAGCAAAGAAAGAGCGTGGGCTCGCATGATCAACACGATCTCATTCGCGACCAGACGTTGGTTTTCCAGGTGCATCGAGGAGTCGTTTGCACAATAACCTGGCCTTTCGAGTACCAGCAGAGACGGCCCGCCCTCGCGTTCCCCACGTGCGTATGGTAGCCCTGAATGTCTTAGTCCACCGCATATCCCTCCATACCGGTCTGTTCAATCCATGATGGGAAACTTCGGCCATCTGCTAAGGCACCGACGCTCGAGGAAACTGTGTCGGATGATTTCGCAATGGATACCCCTCTTTGCGCGGGGAATCTCGGGAGGAAGAGAAGGGCCCCGCCCGCGGACCCCACTCCTCTCACTCCGTTGTCGATGTATCAGGCACGGGATCTATTGTTGTTAATCCCCCTATTGGTAGTCCTCGTTCAACGATTTGAGGAACGCCACAAGTGATGCGACGTCGCCGGGTATGAGTGCAATACCTTGGAGTTGAACCGCTCCGTTACGTAGCGTTCCCGTACGGGCTAGATTCGAGGCATCGATATAAAAATTGATAATGTCAGTCAATGTGGCGAATTGACCGTTGTGCATATAGGGAGCGGAATGGCTTAAGTCGCGGAGCCCCTGAGTTTTGAACCGGGCAATGGCGGCCGGTAGTAAGGCATCAGTCACCGGGCAAGGGGCTGGCTGTTCTTCGCACAGAATGGCTCGTATCTTTGCCTGCGGACCAGGCATGTCTGGATTGGCAAACACATTCCATACCCCAAGATCCGTCAAGTTCGGGTTTCCAGCTGTCGGGATTGCACGGAATGGTTCCTGTGCATTTGGATGGTTCTCTGTGGCGGGTAAGTACAAGTTGTAACTGGCATCACGGGTTGCCAGATCCGGAATAGAGAGTCCTGCAAAGGTATTCGTGGGTGCATGAATGTCGTCGTATTCTTTCTGTGCCGTGCCGGTGTTATGTAACTTGAAATCGGTAAAGTTCGGTGCTGCATGACAGGCCATGCAGTTGCCGACATTGCCAGCGAGCACTTCTGCCGGTGAAGCGGTTGGCGGAGTCGCCGGTTCCGTAAGAAATATCTTCAGCCCTGCCAGTTCCTGAGCTCCGAACACGAAGGGTTGAGTGCCGTGGAACTGGAACTTGCCAAGCAGGCTGGGGTTATTGGGGTTAGATGTCACGAACTGAGGACTGGCCAGTCCGTTGACGAGGGTCAGGAGGCGGCGGCTGTAGGCTAGAGGCGTTTCGCCACTGATAGGCTGTTGCGGGAGACCGTTACGACTCAAGAACACGTCGAACGGCGAGCGGATGAGATTGTTGGCATCGTCGGTTTGCGAAAACCGCAAGCCGTTGACGTAGGCTGCGACTACTTTCACGACTGCGTCGAAGATCTCCTGATCGCTGGCTGAGTGGATGAGCACACGAAATTCCGGGGGCAGATGAAGTTCATCTGGAATGTTTGGATTGGCTCCGGTGAAGAGGGCACTATAGGAAAGCCCGTCGAATTGTTGGGCAATGGCCCCGCTGCCATCATCCTCGCGCATGATCCGTGCAATGTGGCTGATGGCTTCTGCCTTTTGCCCGGGTAGCCAGCCGAAATTACGACCGGTGAACGTCCCGACGATGAGATCCTCTAACGTCGAAAATTCCCCGTCAAAGTGAAATAACGTTCCGCCTGGTCTAGAGAGTGAAGCATTCACCAGTGGAGGAGAGTTGCGGGGCGCGGTGAGTTTTCCATCCGGGCGAGAAGGAATTGGGCTGCGGACGGCGAAGTCGGTGTAGGTACGCATGCCGCCACCCGGAATTCCCACAAATTCATCAACGAAATGACAGGATCGACAATTCATGGACATTCCGGCGAATGGACTAGCGACACCGTTTGGATTACCACCAGGGAGGAACACCTTGGCTACGACCGGATCGCCGGCGGGCAGAGGATCATTGACGTTCCCGCCAGGGGGGAGATGGGTCTTGAAGAATTGGGCAAAACGGGTTTCGACGAACAGTCGTTCGCCGACGTCGGCTTGGGCTCCGGGTGTTCCTGTGGCTGCGATTGAAGGCTGCTCAGGAGTCCCGGATCCGCAGCTGATGAGCAGAAGAGAGAAGAAGACCCAAGATGACATTATGACGACCTGCGCGAAGACCGTGTGGCGACGGTAAGAGGGAAACATGGTGAAACCTCCCGTACTGCTAATGTGAATCAAAACAGTGTCTCGCCATTGGTGCGATAAGATCTGATCCCGGTATAGACTCCTGGAATAGCCATAATGCATCAACTAACTCCGGGTCTAATTGCGTACCGGCTGCGACGCGGAGAATTCTGAGTGCGATCCTGTTTCGCACGGCTCGGTTCGAGACCTCGGGGATGCGAATGGCATCGAAGGTATCGGCGATCGAGAGGATCCGTGATCCAAGGGGAATGAATTGCCCCCTGATGCCATAGGGATAACCCGATCCGTCCCATCGTTCATGATGGTGTACGATGAGGATGGAAGCCTCTTTTAAGAAGGAAAATGGCTCAAGCAGCGCCGCGCCAAGCCGCGAATGATTCTGAAGGGCGACGTAGTCTTCAGATTCAAGCGGATATTTGCCTCCGGAGAGGTGGACGGGAAGCCTCAAGAGACCGATATCGTGAAGGAAGGCGGCAAGTTTCAGATCGTGCAACTCGCAAGAAGTCAGTTCGAGTAATTGTCCGATCAACGACGAGATCGCAGCAGTGCGGCGCCCATGACCAGCTTGCCAGGGGAGTGCACGATCGATTTCTTTGCTGACTTGCCGGACGAGAATGCTTTCGACGTCACGGCGTGACGCCGGAGGGAGTCGGAGGCGGTCGATCTTGCTGAGCATTCCCTGGATTGTGACGACTCCAGGGTGAATCTGTGCTGCGCTATGTGGGCTCATCGTGATTTCTCCGGAAAAAGGCAGAGCCCAAGACCACATCACGTGATCTTGGGCTCTGGTTTAAATACCTCTGGCCGTAGATTGTGCCGCGCGTCGAGACGCGTTAATTCATTCTTCCGGCACGTGCTTTCCTGCCATCAGTGGTTGTTTCAAGATCCACATTTCGTAGAGAGGGATTGTCATCATGATTAGAAACCCGACTGTCATAAGGGTATCCCCCGTCAGCATGGTTAAGACGAAAATGGGGGAAACATAGCTGATAAGCCAGGGAGAGGCCAGGTCCAATATCACCCCCCCGAATGACATCCAGGTCGTAACGATCTTTAGCCTGCTGCTGGCGCTGGTGAGATAAAGCACATGGACAAGAATCATGAACACAACCGGCATGGTGAAGAGGTGGAAGTGAGTGATTTCTGCCAGCTCTCTGAACGACATTGGTTCGCCGAAAGTGGCATCCGATCCGCGATAGTGACTGGCGATGCCTTGTGGTGAGAGTCCCGTCATGCTGTGGGCCCAGAAGAATGAAAAGGTGAAGCCAGCCAGCATCAAAAGGAGAAAGAAGCTGTAGACGAGCCGGATGTGTCGATCTGAGTCGCGGAGACGGAAGCGAGTGTTGAAGTTGCGCATGGTTGAAAATGTCGTCTCCCCCATTAGTTTCCGAAGAAGGAGCCGAAGATTCCCTGCTCGGACTTCTTGGCAGCCACGTTGTCGCTGCCGAGCCCTGCCGGTTTTAAATAGAACTCGTCGACCAGCACCAACGCTCGTTTAATTCCAGCACTCATCGAGCGGACCGACATAGTGGCGCCGCTGATGTTGATGATATCTTTGTTGATGCGGACCGGATCGAGAACCGTTTTGCCCTCATACTGCACGTTGAAGCGCTTGGTCCGTACTTCACTGCCGCGAGATTCCCGAAATATCAACAGTTCTACGTTCAAGACATGTCCGGTGTTGTCTACCCCGACCATGTAGGTCATAGGCTTGTGTTTGCCGATGGTATTCTGGACCATGGCATAGCCGTCAATCTTTGCGCCGGTCTCGCCGATGAAGACCTCAAAGTCATTCTCAGGGAATTTCCAGCCGATACGTTCCTCAATGACAATTTTTTTATCCGCCGAAACTCTCAGTAGATCCTTTTTAATGCGGTCCGACTTTGGGAACATCAGTTTAAGCGCCTCTTCCTCCGTGAGATAGACTTCGGCCATCGACAGTTCTTGTTCCGTCAGATAGCGCTTGAGGTCATTGTCCCACACCCGTTCAGCCAGGGCCGTGGCCGGTGACATGGCGAACAGGCAAGCCAGTGAGGCAAGGAGCAATCGACTCATCATGCTGGGGCACACCCTTTTGTTTTCAGCCTGGCGTTGAGCCGATCGACAACGCCATTCGTCACCTCTTCCGATGGTTCTATCGCCCACCATTTGAGGGCCTGCTGAGTGACGCCCCCGCGAGCATGCCATCGCTCTCTGGTTTCCAATACGCTCACAGAGGCCACGTCATCCATTCGTTTTACGGTCACAGTGAAGCGTGCTCGTTCGGTATTGCCAAAGCCTTCGCGCCCGAAGACGCCATAGGTTCGTTCTGAGGTTGGGGGGACCTCCTGCCAGTTTGTCTCGATCAGTCCCTTTTCTTTATTGGAAGTAGCGATGGAATGTCCCTTCATAATCTCGATCGAACCTTCCCAGACCGTGTCATAGGAACAGACATAATATTGTTCTTGACTGCCGCTCAGCATGGCGCAGCCGACAAAGAGGAACGCCAGAATGACTGTGGCTGTTCGAGGTGCTGTCTTTGTCCACATTGTCGTTCTCGCTCCCGGCGATCCCTTTCCGAGGGAAAGGGATCGCCCATGCTCTTCCCTTAAAAATAGGTCGCAGCCGAAATGACCAGTGCTTGGTCGTGAATTTGCTGGCTGGTGTTCGGGTTAAACGACGCCGGCAAATACTGATAGCTGATTTTGAAAACCGTATCTTCAACCGGCCGATAGTTCAGCCCGAACGAAATCTGTTGCAGCCTCCCTTGGCTCGGCCCGTCGTTATCCATATTCAAGTTCACCTCATCGAGGCGGATCACAGCTGTAAATGTGGAGCCTTCGCCAAACCGTTTCGGCGAGAGTTTGGAGAGAAATGAGGGCATGAAATGGTAATTACCCTGTATGTAATATCCGAACATCCGTTGTGGGGGAAATGCATTGGGATTCAATGTATTGACGCCGGTCAGAAGAGTGCCTGGGCTAGCACCAATGAAAGTGGTATTGGGAATGGCACGGGAATTTCCCCTCGCATAGGCCCACGCTGCTTCACCAATGAGCTCAAACGGCCCCTTTTGGAGCGTCCAGTCAATTGCCGTGATACTCAGGGGGTTGTAACTGTAGGGGGATTGATTGCCGTAATAGCTCGATCCCGCGATTTCCACGCCGAGCATCGGGCTATAGGCCAGACGGCCTGAGACGGCTTTGCCGTTGTTGATGTCAAGGCCGTCATCAGAGGCGCATTTCCGCTGGCGGGAATTTTTCGTGCCGGTTTCTTCATTCACCCGAGGGCTGCCGTCTGAGTTATAGCCGCAAGGACCGGTCGTATAGTAGACCTCATAGTCGAGCTTACCAGTTCGACCAGGGTAAAAGGTGCCGTAGAACCCCGCGCCCGTTTCGGACATGGTTGATGGGACCACAAACTGGCTGACAAGCGGACGATCCGTCAAGTCATTCAAGGGCGAGTCGTGGAGTAAGTTAAACTTTCCGATCGGGATGAGCACAATACCGGCTCTGAGGTTGATCGGTTCATTGACGAGATAGTCGATGTGAGCAAATTCCAGACTGATCTCGTTGTCACTGGTCCCTCTTATGCCGTGCTCAATCTCCAGTTCTGAGGCAAATTTCACATGTTCAGTAATGTCTGCATAAATGAAGGGTACGAATCGCTGCTGATCAAAGCCATTCGTCGTTCCATTGGCATAACCTGTTTCCAAGACGCCGTTGCTATGTGAACGGTATTGAATGTCAAAGTAGCCGCCGACGATCGCTTTCGGCGCGCTCACGAATGGCTTGGCATAGACCAAGCGACCTGATCCGGTTGAACCGAACGAGAGAGGCACTCTTTCTTCGCCCGGACGTTCCACCTTGATGTCCGTCATGGGCCCGACTGGCATGGGATATTGTGGAGCCGGTGGGGCCGATTCTCGACGTTCCGTGGCCCCTTCACGTTGCTCATGTTCCTGCAGTTTCTTGGCCACGGCTTCATCCACCAACTTCCTAATGTCCTCCGGGGTCATGTTCTCAGCCCAAACCGAAGTAAACGGCATAGCTGCAATCACGAGAGCCCCGAGGATTGACCTGATTTTCATCGGTATCCTCCGCGGTGAGTGAGATGGTTAGGTCTGACTCGGGACTCAATGGTCTCTGGCCTTCCTGAAAAAATGACGTTCCGTACAACGGAAACGGTACGACGATCTGTCTAATGCCTCCTTTCGTGAAAGGAATCATGATTCGACAGTGCTCCACCCTTCGATTGAGGAAAATGGAATGACAACGATGCGTTTGCAGCGCTTACACTTCAGTTCCAGCCCCGCCCCGCGCACCTTGGCAATCAATTGCCCGCACTCGCAGCGGGTTTCACCGCAGCCTGCAGCGTGGTCGAGGGGAGACATCGCACTAGCCATTACAGAGATTGCCTCGTCCAAGTGAAATTGAGAACGATTATTAATATCCTATTCAGTGTTGCGAAGTCAAGCATTCGTGATCGGAGAGATGTATTGGCCTCAAAGGAGGCCTATACTATCCGTGTATGCTTCAGAAGTTGTTAAGACAACTGTGGTGGTGGCAATCTATCTGTGCATTGAGCCTGAATCTCTCAGGCTGTGCCACAGAACTTCCTGGAACAGTGGCAGAGGCTGACGTATCGGGGACTTTGGTAGTGGGGCGGGTCGTCACGATCATCACCGGGCACTCGCAACGAGTGTATCCACCTGAACTCCGTTCGTTTGAGCTGATCAATACGGAGAGCCAGGAACGATTTAAGATATATGTAAAATCTGCAGACGGGTATTTTTCGCTTTCCCTGCCTCCCGGACACTATGCAATTAATCGCGTACAAGTCAGTGAAGGTCCATTCTTATCCATGGCGCAGCTCGCCGCAAATTTTACGCTCCAACCCGATGTCATGACATTTGTTGGTACATGGCGTTTTGGAGTGGACTCTCCGAAATATGGACGCCGAGTAGTCGTCTCCATGATCCATGACGAGCAAGATCAGAAGCGAGTACAACAGTTCGTCAAAGACTCATATCCCATCTTTTCGGCGAGGCCCATGGTGTTGCTGATACCGGAGCCATCGCACGAGCAGGCCCGCTTATTTGAAGTGATGCCCTATCCAAACTATCCAAGATATTTCCGTCGCCACTGGTGGTAAGCGCGATTCATGTCACGCATACGCTCACACATAGCAGTCAACGTTCTCGCAGGGCTAGTGGCGCTACTCGTCGGGTGTGGAAGCCTTCCCATGCGATCCGAACCGGTTGTCATGAAACGGGCGCAGATGCACATGGGTACGCTAGTCACGATCACCGCGGTTGCAAAGGATGAGGCGGTTGCCCAAGCTGCGACCACCGCCGGATTTGCCGAAATCCATCGTCTGGAAGGACTTCTGAGTACATGGATCCCTACAAGCGAACTATCTCGCGTGAATGCCTCGGCGGGAATCATGCCGGTCTCTGTGAGTTCAGAAACACTGACGGTTGTCCAAGACGCGCTTCAAGTTGCGGAGATGACCAACGGCGGATTCAATATCGCGCTCGGTCCAGTGGTGGAGGCGTGGAACGTAATTGAAAGCCAACGAATACCGACAGAGTCGGAATTGGACGAACTCCGTCCATTGGTAAATCTGCAAGCGGTTCGTGCTGACATGCGCGCCAGGACGATCTTTCTTGAGAAATCAGGGATGCGAATCGATGTAGGGGGGATCGGCAAGGGCTACGCAGCAGATCAAGCGGTCGATGCCTTACGAAGGGCAGGCGCGATTGCCGGTGTTGTGGCCCTGTCAGGAGATATTAAGACGTTCGGTCGATTACCGGATGGGAAGTTGTTTCCCATCGGTGTTCAACACCCACGAGAGGCTGGAGCGGTATTGGTCTGGATTGACTTGCAGGAGGAGGCGATATCCACCGCGGGGGATTACGAGCGCTTTTTTGAACGGGATGGCGTCCGGTATCATCACATTCTCGACCCCCGCACACTTCAACCGGCGCGCGGTTGCCAGAGTGTCACGGTAATTGCCCGTGAGGGAGTCTGGGCAGATGGGTTGGACACGGGGATATTTGTTATGGGACCTGAATTGGGAATGAGGCTGGTCGAAACTTTGCCGGACGTGGAGGCTATTATCGTCGATGCCGATGGTCGTTTGTTGGTATCCTCCGGATTGAAGCAGCGGATTCGTATGCCCTAGCAGGATGTGACCAGTCGGCACCTCAGTCTACCGGTCTAATCGATAACTCATTGGGATTTTGATCGTCATGTCTGGCTTTCCCAATGGACGAGATAACTGGAATGGAGCTGCCTGCCGAAGGGTTTCCAGCGCAGCCTTGTCGAGACCGAGGTGTCCAGAGCTTTGAAAGACTTCCACTTCTCCGAGACTTCCATCTTCATTGATCACGGCTTTCACCACGACCTTTCCCTCTGCTCGATCCATCCTGGCTGAGGCGGGGTAGCGTTTCAATTCTTCCAGACGACGTAAGATCGATTCGGAAAGCCAGCCGTAGTCGCGCTTGGCCGGTGGATTCGAAGGGGCCTGTGAAATGGCTGCCATCTGCATGCCTGGACCAGATTGAGAGACCATGGTGTCAGACTCCGCAGAAGCAGCAGTTGAGGCGTCGACCGGTTTCGCAATGGATGAAGGTTCGGCGGCCATCGGTGCCATAGTCTCCTGTGCAATTGGCTCAGCCGATTGTGTGGTGTGAGCCGTTGATAGTGAAGACGGCGTTGGTTGTGCTGTGGGAGGCTCAGGAATCTCGTGGGCAATGGCTCGCTCTGAAATCGGAGGCGTCGTCTGCTGCGCGGGCGGTTGAGGTGACGAGAGTGTCTGTGCCGGAGTCATCTGCTGTGAAGAAAGAGAAGGAGCCGATATCGTCGATGGACCTGATGGGGTTGGCGCGCCGTTATGAGTTGATGCTGTCGATTGAACTTGCGGTGCTGGCGACACCAGAGCGACGTTCCATTTGAAGGCTTCGGTCCGCGGTGTGAGTTGGACTTGCTTCACAAGCAAGAGTGCTGTGAATGCCACGGTGCCGTGCAGGAGGACAGAGATAATCCACCCCTGGGCATGCGCTTCCTTCTGGCCTCCGGAGCGATGTGGCTCGGCAGCGATCACAGTCGAATGACCTCCAGGCTGACTTGTTGAAATCCCAACCCCCGCACTTCGTCGACCAGCGACACGAATCGTTCGAGCAAGGTGACTTTATCCGCCCGCACGATGACCGACGATTCTCGAGGTTCCACAGTCAGCGCACCCTTCAGGCCCCCTTCGGGAATTGTACGGTCGTTAAGAAAAAGCGTGCCGTCGGCAGTCAGAGTGATGATTATGGGCGCATCGGTGCGAGTCCCGACTTCTTTTGCTTTCGCCAGATTGACCGGGATCTGTCCGCTGCTGATGAAAGTCGCGGTGGTCAGGACGATGACCAACAATACCAGCATAACGTCCACGAGCGGGATGACGTTGATCTGATCAATGTCGCGTTGCAAGGTGTTCCTTGTGTAGAGCCAAAATCTCCGTCACTTTCCGTCGGAGCACATTGTTCATGACGACGCAGGGAATTGCGACGAGCAGTCCGACCGCCGTGGCTTTCAACGCGAGGCTGAGCCCAATCATGATGGCATTGACAGCCATGGTGCCGGAGGTGCCCATCGTGTGGAATGTTAGCATAATACCAAGCACGGTGCCCAATAAGCCAATATAGGGAGCGTTCGCAGCCACTGTGCCAATGATAACCAGGCGTCTGGTCAGAACCATTTCCAATCCCAGACTGTCGGGGTATTGGGCGAGATCGACACGGCGGTAAAAAAGCCACCGCTCTACCGCGATGGCCATTGTCCAGATACTGAGTGCCAGCAGAAGTCCGATGATTCCATAATCGACCACGTCTTGTAACGCGTTCATGGGGGAGGCCTCGAGTCATCTTCGTGATTCACGGATCAGTATGGCAGGAGACCGTGATGAGGGTCTATCAATGCCAGATCGTGAAAAAGCCTGTCAATGCTGTCAAACCTGCGAGGACACCTATCCGGTGGAATCCTCTCGACGAAAGAGCACGGTATGGGTTGCCAGGACACGAACCTCTACCGTCGTGCCGGCCTGATAGATGCTCGTAGAACCTTGGCTGCTATGGACGATTTGGCCGGAGGGGAGACTAACTGTGTACAGATTCTCCGAGCCACGGAATTGGCGAGAGAGGACTCGTGCCCGGGCCCCTTTCGTGGGGACGAGGTGAATATCGTCAGGCCGAATCATGACGACCACGGCAGTGCCGTCTTTGCACTCGATCGTGTCGGGAAACTCTCCCAGTTCGGTGTGGACCATACCATGGGAGACGGTTCCAGGAACGAAGTCTGCCTGACCGACAAAGTCGGCTACGAATGGTGTGGCCGGCATGTGATAGGTCATCTCCGGTGTGTCGAACTGCTCTAAACGGCCTTGGTTGAGGACTGCAATTCGATCGGCCATGGCAAAGGCTTCGTCGTGGTCGTGAGTCACGAGCACTGTCGTTGTTTTCGTTCGGCGTAACAGATCGTGCAATTCTTGGCGCATGCGACCAGCCATGTCAGGGTCCAAATTACTGAATGGCTCATCGAGCAACAGCACGATGGGATGCTGGACAAGAGCCCGGGCCAGCGCGACCCGCTGTTGCTGGCCGCCTGATAATTCGTGGGGATACCGCCGCTCGAATCCTTCCAATCCTGTAAGGCGCAACATTTCCTGGACCCGTGCGGCGCGTTCACTTCGAACAAGGTGGCGGAGCCCAAAGGCAATGTTGTCCTGCACTCGCAGGTGAGGAAACAGCGCATATTCCTGAAAGACCATCCCGACGCGCCGGTTCTCCGTGGGCACTGTCACGTCCGGGGACGATACAAGCTGGCCCGATAAGAACAGTTGGCCTGAGCGAACTGGTTCGAATCCGGCGATCGCCCGCAGAATCGTCGTCTTCCCACATCCCGAAGGACCAAGCAGGCAGAGAATTTCCCCTTCTCGTGCCGAGAAGGAAATTTCCTGAACCGCGTGGCGTCCCGGCTCGTAAGCGCAGGATACAGCACGCAGCTCTAAAACTGAGGAGACGGGTGTAAAGAGGTTCCCCTCAAATGTGGTCTCCATCGAATGCGCTGATGCTGGTGAATGGTCCTGAGTCACTAGATCAACATTCCTTCTATTAAGCGGCGCGCCAATCTTTCGAGACCAGCAAGGCCAGCGCCGGAAGACTTAGCACGACAATGAGAAGTGCCGAAGGAGCGGCAAGTTGAAAATACTCCTCGCTTGCTTCCATCCAGACACGAATGGCCAGGGTGTCGAATCCTACCGGTCGCAACAGGAGGGTCGCTGGTAATTCCTTCATGGTCTGGAGGAACATCAAAACCCAGGCAACGACGAACCCATTCCGAACGAGCGGAAGCGTCACCCGTCGCCAGGTGTCACGCATTCCGAGACCAAGGGTGCGCGATACCTCTTCCAGATTCGGCGACAGCTGCTGGAGTGCTGGTTCCAACGACTGGAGTCCGGCGGGGAGAAAGTGGATCACGTAGGCCACGATGAGGATCAGCACTGAGCCATAGAACACCGGAGCTATTGTGGTGAAGAGAATAAGAACAGCCAGTGCCGCCACTGGTCCGGGAAGCACATAGCCGGCATAGGCTGCTTGTAGGCAGCTCAGGTTCAAGAGGGTCGGCCTCCGACAGGCGAGATAGGCAAGCGGCAAACCGATCAAGACACCGCCAGTGGAAGCACCGGCGGCCAGGATGGCGCTGTTCCAGACGAATCCAAAAAACCGGTTGTCGATAGTCGCTAATGCCTCGGGCGACAGGCTCCATTGAATCAAGAGTATGGTTGGGAGTGCGAAGGCCGCGCCAACGATCAGCCCTAGATAGCTGATGACTGCACTGGTACCGAGCCGGCCATAGCGATGCCGTTCTGGAGCTCGATAACGGCCGGTGGTCTGATAGAACCGGCTCCGTTGGCGGAACCATCGTTCAGTGATCAGGAAAATCAGCGCGATCACGACCAGCAGAAGGCTCAGGATGCTCGCCGCAGTATTGTCGGACCGCCCGGTCATTTGTTGAAACACGGCGTAGGTGAGTGTCTGGTAGCGAAGCAATGACACAGCACCGAAGTCCGAGACGACGTACAAGATGACCAGCGCGAGGCCGGCGGCGATCGAGGGGCGCATCAGCGGCAACGTCACGCGCCAGAGGGTTGCGAAACGTGAGACGCCGCTGGCTCGTGCCACTTCTTCGAACGATACGTTCATACTGAGAAGGGCACTACGGCTGAGGAGATAGACGAAAGGAAACGTATCCAACGCCATGACGAGCGTGGCGCCCCAAAAACTGTGGGGAGAAAAGATTCTCGCTTGTGGACCGGCCGCCAGCTGCCAGAGATGTTCAGCAGGCCCACCGAATCCCAAGAGGTAAGAGTATACATAGGCCAATACGTATGTTGGCATCGCCAATGGAAGCACCAAGGCGCCTTCCCATAGCCGACGACCGGGAATCTCTACACGCGTGATCAGCCAGGCGGTTGAGACGCCGAGGATCAGCGTGACGACTGCTACGCTGGCAGCCAGCGAGACGGTATTGAATAAGAGCTCTGGAATGCGGGTCGTCCATAAGCGCTGCCAGACGACCGGGTCGGCTGAGAGGGCTTGTGCGGTGACATAGCCGAGCGGGAGCAGGATGATTCCCGCGCTGGCAAGAGCGAGGAGTTGTAGCGGCGATGCAAATTGGTGGCGAGTCGTGACCACGGTGAGTCCCTTCGAGTTACCGGAGACCCACTTGTTCTATCAGGGCGAGAGTCGGCTCGCGCAGTTCGGCCAGTTTGGTGAGAGGGACCAGTGCCGCGCGAAAATTCTTCCGTTCGACAAGCGCCGGATCCGCTTTCACATCCTGGTGGAGAGGATATTCCTTGTCGAGTTCCGCAAACAGCCTCTGCCCTGCTTGAGCGACCAAGAACTCCACGAGTAGTTTGGCACTGTCGAGATGCTTGGTGGACTTGACGATACCGACTCCTGCGACGTTCATGATCGCCCCCATGCCACCTTCTTGCTGGTCCGGCATCAATGCCGCTATTGGTGCATCGGGCTGGGTGGCCAAGTGCCTATAGATGTAGTAGTGATTCACGATACCCAGCGCGACCTGCCCCTTGGCAACTGCATCCACAATCTGAGAGCTTTTCTGGTAGACCTGGTTGTCCGCATTGGCCTTGATGCCTTGGAGGAATTGCCTTGTTTTGTCATCGCCATAGGTTGCACGGATGACCGACACGCCGGCTTGTAAATACTCACTACCAGAGTTCGGAATCGCAATCTTATCCTTCCATTTCGGATCGCCAAGGTCCAGGAGAGAACTCACTTGGTCCGGCTGCACCATCGTGCGGTTATAGACCACAATCCAGAATCGTCCCGAGAGCCCTACCCAGGCATTATCCGGCGCGCGAAATTGCGACGGAATGGCCCGGTCGACTTCCCGCATATTCAACGGGCGAAGGAGCCCGGCTGTTCGGGCCAGTTCCAAGCTGCCGGCGTCATTGGTAATGAAGAGATCCGCCGACGTACGATCCCCTTCAGCCTTCAGTCGATTCAGCAATTCCGTCGTGCCGGAGGACAACAGCTGGATCTGAATCCCGGTAGTCGCCGTAAAGGCATCGAGGACTGGCTTAATGAGGCGTTCCGAACGGCCGGAGTAGATTGTGAGGCTATCGGCGGCTGGGGCAGAAGGTACGAAGGCCCCCACAATGAAGAGCAGGAAGAGACTTGAGAGGACTGTTCGCCACAGGGTGGATAGAGAACATACGAATAACATTAGTGGTCCTTATGGAATTGAAATTGATAAACTGTCTCAAAATTATACAAAAAAAAAGGTGGTGCGTCAATGACGGCAGGATGAGCAGAGTCCGTAGAGCTCAAGGCGGTGGTTTTTGATGATAAACCCATTCCTGGTAGCGACTTCCTCTTGGAGACGCTCGATCTCCTCATTCTCAAATTCCACGATCTTCTCGCAGCCGGTGCAGATGAGGTGGTCGTGGTGGCCCTTGTGCGAGACATTGTCATACTTCGTCTGAGAGCCGAAGTGTCTGGCTTGAGCGAGGCCGGCATCGCAGAACAAATTGAGTGTCCGATAGATTGTCGCCAGCCCCAGATGAGGATCAGCCTTGGCCAGCTGGTGATACATAGCCTCTGCCGTAATGTGTTCTTGCCGGAGGAAGGCACTGAGAATCAGCTCACGCTGGCGTGTGAGCTTGAGTTGATGCTTACCCAGGTGCTCCTTCAGCGCCGCCATTTCTTTCACATGCTTCCCCATCACGGGCCTCCGATAAGGCTCATTAAAGACCAAACTGCCTATCTGGTCAAGGGGGTTCCGTGCGTAATTGACAGAAGGTGGATGAATTGACGGAAATCTCCGCCGCTGTCTATAGTGCAGCCTGCAAAATTGAACGGATGGACGACTATCAGGATGCGGCAACCCAACCAGATTACGGTTGATCGGGCTCTCTTGCTCTATGTGCTGCATCGTGCTGAACCCTTGGGGCTGCTCAGCGATGTGAAACTACAGCAACTGTGTTTTCTGTGCGAACTGCAGATGTTCGGCAAAGGTTTCAAAGGCTTCCATTTTGAATTTTTTCGGTTTGCCTATGGAGCCTTCAGTAAGGACCTCGATAATGACTTGATGTCGTTGCGTCGGAAAGAACGGGTGGAAAACTTCACGCTGTCGGACCAAGCCCAGGAAGAAATTATCCCCTTGCTCGAGAAAGGTATTGAAGGAGTTGAGACGAACGAGAAGATTGCAGAGATTCTGAAAGCCGTGGTGACGACCTACGGCCCACAGGATAGCGGGGCGATCACTCAATCGGTCGAATCAGTCGAATTGAGCACCTCTCAGCAACCGGAGTTCAAGATCCCGATTCGCGACATTGTCTTTCACACCACGCTCTTAGTCCCGTCTCGAATCGAGGTGCAGGCGGAGTTCACGTTACCCGTTGCAAGCTTGGTGAGGGTGAATCAGGCGATGGGCTACTGACTCAGACCAGAGGCCTGAGAATTTTCAATTAGCGCTGCGCCTTTCGCCTAGAGCTGATACAGCTCACCGTATTTTTTCTCAACATATGTCAAGAATGGTTCGGGGGCGAGGCTCTTTCCCGTGACTCGACGGGCGAGGTGATCTGGGGTGAACATTCTCCCCCAACGATGAATCTTTTGCCCGAGCCAGCGTTGCAGCACCATCAGTTGCCCCGCTGCAATTTCATCTTCCAGGTGCGGGATCTCCAGCTTAGCCTGTTCATAGAATTGAACAGAGTAAAGATTTCCCAGTGTGTATGTCGGAAAATAACCGAAGGCGCCCAATGACCAATGTACGTCTTGGAGCACACCTTCCGCATCATTGGAGGGGACGATGCCCAGATATTCTTCCATCTTCCGGTTCCAGATTCCCGGCAGATCTTCCGGGCATGTCCGCCCTTCAATAAGGTCCTGCTCGATTTCGAACCGGAGCATGATGTGGAGATTGTAGGTGAGTTCGTCGGCCTCGACCCGAATCAGAGAAGATTTTACGCGATTAATGGCCGCGTAGAATTGTTCTGCATCGAGGCCGCGCAGTTGATGATGAAAGGTGGCTTGCAGCATGGGGTAGAAGAAGCGCCAGAAAGCACGAGACCGGCCCACGCAGTTCTCCCACATGCGAGATTGGCTTTCATGAAAACCGAGGGACACCGAATCGCCCAGCGGGGTGCCGAAGTAACGGGGGTCGAGACCCTGGTCATATAGCCCATGGCCGCCTTCATGGATGCAACTGAACAGGCAGGATTGCAGGTCATGCTCATGGACGCGTGTCGTGACACGAACGTCAGTCGGATGGAATGATGTCGTGAAAGGATGCACCGACAGATCAAGACGTCCTCGCTCAAAGTCATAGCCCATTGCGATCAACACCAACCGGCCGAATTCCAGTTGGCGTGCCTGGTCGAAGGTGTGAAATAACATGGTGTCATCGATCTGTACGGGACTCTGCTGGATTTTCTTAAGCAGGGGCACGAGACGCCCCTTGATCTGCGCAAACAATGGGCGCAATGTCGCGATGGTGGCTCCCGGCTCGTACACATCGAGCAACGCATTGTACGGAGAGTCCTGGAAGCCGAGGTACTCGGCTTCCTGTTGCTTGAGCGAAAGGACTGTGCGGAGGTTCGGGAGAAATTGTGAGAAGGCATGATTGTCTTTTGCCTCGGCCCAGACCTGTTGCGCCAGCGAACATTCTCTGCTGAGTCTTACGACAAAGTCGGAGGGTAGCTTCTTCGCTCGGCTAAAATCACGCCAGACTTCTCGGAGCAACGATCGAGCAGGCTCGTCCCAGGCGTCTCCTGGGCTGTCACGAATCTGACCAGTCTCCGAATCGACCCAATTCGCAAGGAGTTTTTCAATGTCCGGTGAAATGAGTTTCTGATGCGCGATGCCTTGGAGCGTCGAAATCTGTTCGGCACGGGCCTCGCCCCCGCCGGCCGGCATGTAGGTTTCTTGATCCCATGAGAGAACGGCGGCGGCGCTGTTAATGCGCTGAATTTCCAGGAGCGGGGTCGTCAAGGCCTCCAGCGTCTTCAGGGTCTTCACAGTAGGGTGTCTCCTCTGGGAACCGCCATGCTATGATTGCGCTGATCCGCAGCTACTCATGCATTGTACGTAATGAGTCATTCGTTTTCAAACCACTTCGCCCTCAACGTGATGATTAGACTGTGTCTGCAGAGATCGAGACCTATGCCCAGGCCCACTCCAAGCCTGAATCAGATCTCTGCCGAGCCTTACAGAAAGCAACGCAACGGCGGATGGCATTGTCTCAGGTGATCATTGGGCCTGGTGGTATCAGCTGATCCGCCGGGTGGTGTGAGTGACAGTCAGGGACGGGATTTTGGCAATTAGGCTACCATCATGAATGTGCATCGCGCGACGCCCATCAACAAGGACTGTGTCCATCACTTATGACATCTCCGTCGAGTCGCCTGGCCTATGGTGCGATCATCGCTGCTGCTGTGCTGTGGGGCGGATCGATCGTGGCCCAGAAGCTGGCCCTCAGCGGTTTTTCAGCGGTTGAGGCCTCAGTTTTAAGAGACATCGGTGGCCTGACAATTCTTCTGACCACATGGTGGTGGCAAGAAGGTGCCTTGACCAAGCTGACCAAGACGGATGTATGGATGCTGGGGCTGCTCGGGCTTGGCGTGTTGGGCAACCATCTGTTCATTCTCATGGGGCTCAAGTATGTCAGTGGGGCAGTAGGCGGGGTCATCATTGGATCGAGCCCGGTCGTGACTACACTGCTCTCGGCGATGTTGATTCGCGACGTTCCGTTGCGCGCTGTATGGGCGGGCAGTCTTCTGTCCTTCGCAGGGGTTGGGTTGGTCTCGGTCGCGGGGTTCCATGCAGCGGGCGATCAGCCGCTGCTCGGCAGTTTGCTGGTCTTTCTTGGCGTAGTGAGCTGGGCACTCTACAGTATCGGCGGTCGACAACTCATGGAGCGTCACTCGGCTCTCACGGTCAATTGGACGACCTTGCTTGTCGCTACCGCTCTTCAAATTCCCCTATTGTGGACAGATCGCAAGATGCTGGATGCAGGACTTGAGTCTGTGACGCTGGCAGACTGGATGGCGCTGGGGTATTTGGTTCTCTTTGCAACGGCTATCGCGCAACAGGCTTGGCTTTATGGCGTGAAGGGTATTGGGCCTTCACGTGCTTCTGTCCTTGGCAATCTGACTCCTGTGGCCGCCATTGCTCTATCTGCGGTGCTGTTGAACGAATCAGTGGGTATGAACGAAATCCTGGGCATCGCCCTTATTCTGGCCGGAGTCTGGGTGGTCCATCGGCAAACATCCCGTCTCACCAAATAGGAGGCTGCTGAAAAAGGGGAGGGGATGGAGCCTGATGATCTTCTGTGCTCGCGCAACACGCGGCCTAAGAAGGCTCTCGTTGGACGCGCGAAATAGAGGATCAACCAGGCCACTCTTTTGAGAGCGAGTACTAAACTCTGCGGCCTTGCTGGCAGGCTGCTGAATGATCTTCCACCGCGCGCGTCTTTCTCACCCGCCCACCCACTGGCACGCCGAGGCGTGCCAGTAGCCCGGGTGAGGGCCTTCCCCTCCTTGTTACCTCTCGTTAAGGGAGTGGCCGAGGCTGCCCTTTACTGCGCGCAAGAAGGGCACCTGGCCGCTCCCTTCCAATCGCTCTCGCCCTCGTCTCCATGGTTGCAGTATGATACAGCCCCATTGTTCAGATGAGGAGTTCCGTATGTTGGAACAACGCATCGAGGAAGTGAACAAAGCGAACCACGCATTCTATGCTGCATTTGGCAATCTCGACATTGGCGAGATGGATATGATTTGGGCGCATCAAGATTATGTGACCTGCATCCATCCCGGCTGGTCGTTGCGGTCCGGCTGGCCGTCCGTGCGCGACTCCTGGGTTTTGATCTTCAATAATACCTTTTCCATGACATTCGAACTTACCGACGTGACTGTGCAGGTGGCCGGCGATCTGGCCTGGGTCGTCTGTGTAGAGCACATCACGAGCCAACAGTCCGACGAACCGCAGCAGGGGCAGGTGTTAGCCACGAATCTTTTCGAGCGGATCGGAGATGAGTGGTTATTGATTCATCATCACGGAAGTGCGGTCATGGGCTAATGGTTCCCCTATGCTCCCGGAACGCGCACGATAAGAATGTGCTCGTTCGACGGGCGCAGTGGGGAACCAATCAGCCCATGACCTTGGTAGAGTAGAGAGTATGGAAAAGAGAAAGCGCTGACAGGCCGAGGTGGTTTCGCTTTCTCTGCTCGCGGATCGCATGCCGTAAAAAGCTACTTGCTTGGTGTATGCAGGAGAAGAGCAAGGCCAACGACCAGGCGGTGTCCCGCTGCAATCAGTTCATGTCTTATACTGTACGTCGAGCAACTATTTGCGACCTTGAACAGCTAGTCCCGCTGTTCGACGGATACCGCCAATTCTACGGTCATTCGTCGGATTCCCTCGGAGCTCGGCAGTTTTTGGCCGATCGTATTTCCCGGGATGAATCGGTTGTTTTGATTGCCCAAGGTTCCGATGGTGCTGCGATTGGTTTCGCGCAGCTGTTTCCGAGCTTTTCTTCAGTTCTCGTTGCGCCGAGCTATCTGCTCAGTGATCTATTTGTATCGCCCGCTGCCCGGCGTCGGGGTGTCGGGACTCTCTTGTTGAAAGCGGCTGCCGAAACTGGACGTGCATCGGGGGCAGTTCGTCTGGAGCTTTCGACAGCAATCACGAACGTCTCAGCTCAGAGACTCTACGAGACGTTAGGGTGGAAGCGGGACGACGAGTTTTGCGTATACTTCTTATCGGTATAGGATTGATGTAAGAAGAATACGGTATAGCAAGCGGTCCATTGTTCGATGGCGTGGGGGCGTTAGGTTTTTTGCGCTGAGGTGGTGGGGATTTCTTCGACGCGGATGGTGCTGGCCCATTCGGCAACGATGGGGTCTCGTTCTTCCATCGTCATCCCGGCATACGTGAGAAACATTTGGGGACCTTTTCGCCGACGCCAGGTGAGATAGCTCAGGAAGTGCTCACGGCAGATACTGTGGGTGCCGGCAGGGGCATACACTCTTGCTTTGCAGCCTCTGATGAGGCAAGTCAGATCCTGCATCGGATACCCCTTTTAGTAAGGGCAGTATGAGGGACAGAGGGTTCAATTTTCAACCAGCCCAACCTTGACCTGTTGACTCTGATCCGGTAAGGCATCCCACATGATACGTCAGTTCCCACTGTTCCTACTACTTGCCTGCCTATTAGCTCTGTATAGCTGCGTATCAGCATCCCGCGATGGGCTTCCTCCTGGAAGTCCATTTGCTGAGGCTACACTCGATACGACAACTCTGTTGCCTCAGGGGGTTGCGGTGGGGGATGTGACGAGCCAGTCAGCTCTGCTCTGGTTAAGGACTGATGGTCCGATGAAGGTTCAAATCGAGTGGGTGCCGGTAGAGCGCTCGAATCTAGCATCGAAGATCGCGACTGACGTTACTGAGATCGTGCGGATACCTCTGTTCACCACTGGGCCGGAAACGGATTTCACCCTGATCGTTCCTCTTGAGAGGCTTACCCCTGCCACAAGGTATCGGTATTCAGTGGTTGTCAGCCCGAAGGGACACGAAGTCACAGAGATTGGGGCCAGGACAGCGGCACGAGGAGAATTTACGACACTTCCCGATGAGAAGAGTCAGGCATCTGTAAGCTTTGGCTGGAGTGGTGATCTAGGGGGCCAGGGGCGCTGCAGACTTGGCAAGGATGGATACCCCATCTTTGATGTGATACGAGCCCGGCAGCTCGATTTCTTCTTGTTACTCGGCGATTCGATATACGCAGACGGTGTCTGCCCGTCGCCTCCCAACGAACCCGGTGCTGATTTTCGGGCGACGACTCTGCCCGAGTACCGAGCCCGGCATCGCGACCAACGGGCTGCTAGTGCTCTGCGGCGCCTGTTGGAAACTACTCCTGTCTATGCCATGTGGGACGACCACGAAGTCCGGAACGATTTTTCAGGCCCCTTCGACAATCTGATGCCGGTTGGGCGGCAGGCCTTGCGCGAATATTGGCCGATCCGCGTAGCGCCTGATGATCCCCATCGTCTGTATAGAAAGGTGCGCGCCGGAGCAGATCTTGAACTCTTCATCCTCGATACGCGGCAGTACCGAAGCCGGAACGAGGATGAAGATGGCTCGGCGAAGACGATGTTGGGAGACAAGCAACTTGGCTGGCTGCTGAGTGGACTCATCGAGACGACGGCGACGTGGAAAGTGATTGTAACGAGTGTGCCGCTATCCATTTCGAAGGGAGGAGGAGGCGGTCAAGGGAATGATGGCTGGGCCGGAGGGCCTGGCATCCCAGGGTTCGAACGCGAACGACAAGTGATCGTGGACCACATTCTTGGTCACAAGCTGAAGAATGTGGTGTTCCTGGCTGGGGATGTTCACTATGTCCAGGCTAATGCCTATGATCCGAACGGTGACAAATGTCCTGACTTCCATGAGTTTGTCGTCGGTCCTTTGTCCGCTGCACCAGGCCGATTGACGATGCCCAACGCGGATTTACGTCCGACCACCCTTATCAATGAAAGCGGGTATTTCAATTTCGGCCTCATTCGAGTGACCAGATCCTCTTTCGACGTCACGGTACTCGACGATGCTGGCGCCATGCGGTTTTCCCATCATCTGTCGGCCGACTGAGAGAATCCTCTTGAACTCGTGCCGGATAGACAGTTACGGTAGTCGGTGGGTGCGAATGTAGGATCCAGACGAGGTGTCTGATGCTGCTACAGCTGATTTCCGTGCTGGGCGCCTTGATGGTGCTCTCAGCCTATGGCCTGCTTCAGGGTGGGATCTGGCGTGAACTCAACGCGGGATACCTGACTTTTAACATCGTGGGATCACTGTTGCTGGGGATTGTCGCTATTGTCGATCAGCGGGTCGGATTCATTTTCTTGGAATTTGCATGGGCCGGACTTGGATTGATCGGCGTAGCCAGGGCTATGAAGGCCCGCCATACAGTAAGTTAACAGGGTTCGAATGAAAGGATGACAGACATGGCAGGTTTGATGTCGCCGGATGAGATTTTTGACAAGGCGCACAATGCCGCTGCAGCGGCGACGGGGCTTGATGAAAAGCCCCTGCAGATCGATTACCCTTCGTTGAAAGAAAAGATCCGCGCAGCCCTCAGCGACCGCAAAGTGGTGCTCTGTCATATCAATAAGTTTTTACCGGAAGGGTACGAGGATCAAGGACGGTTCAATCTGGTGCTGCTCACGGCCGGCAATGTCCTGTTCGACATAGTCGTCGGCGATTCGTACTTTCGCTACGACGTCGTGGCAGTCAGTCAATTGGACAAGGTTCAGGTGATCGATGCAATGTGGGATAACAAAGAAAAGCGTCGGGAAGAACCGTTCTTGAGCCTGCGCCTAATGCATGGTGAGGAAGCTCATCTCTTGCTGGCGTTGGATGATGACGAACGCGCAAGCCTGCTCGCATTCGCGCGGGCGGTCTCGGCAGCGAGAAATCCTGAGAAATAGCCTGCTCGGGCGGCGTCAGGGGGCTGAGGAGGTGCCGAGAATGTCCTGCACCTGCTCATGGTTCCAGCAATGAAATCAACTCTGTGTGGCCCTGCTGGCGCGCACGATCAACCGGGCGTTGGCCTTTGGTATCCTTCGCCGATTTGTCTGCCCCCTGTATAACCAGTAAAGCCACTATCTCTCGATGGCCTTGTGCTGCAGCGACATGCAAGGCGGTCCATCCGTTCGTCGTCGCCGGCTTCACATCCGCGCCGTGGTTCAAAAGCAGCGCGACGATATCCCGATGCCCTTTCGCAGATGCGATGAGAAGTGGGGTTGCACCGTTATCCCTCTTCGTCTGCTTCACGTCCGCCCCGTGCTCCAACAGCAGTCGGACAATCTCCGTATGCCCCTCCTGGGCTGCGATAAAAAGTGGAGGTTCACCGTTGTCTGCCCGCTCCTGCTTCACATCCGCCCCCTTGTCCAGGAGCAGCTCTACGATGGCTCGATGCCCCAGCTCTGCTGCAATGTGGAGTGCGGTCGCACCGTCTGTCGTCACGTGCTTCAGGTTTGCGCCTTTGTCCAAGAGCAGCGCCACGATGACTTGATCTCCCTTCTCAGCCGCATTGTAGAGGGGAGTCTCGCCGTCCTTGTTTGCCACGTTGACATCGGCCTGCTTCTCGATGAGAACCTGCACCAGACTGGGATCCCCGTTGGACGCCGCTTTGAGCAATGCGTCATCCACCGGCCGCATAGCCAGGACCATGGGCATGAATCCGAGCACCAGAATGAGCAGTATCCATCGTTTGTTCATGTGCACTCCTCTTTGTACTCAGTACGCATCAGTTGAACGACTGTTGCAGGACTCTGATGGAAGCTCACATCGAATCCTAGTTACGGCTTCAGCGACGGCAGCTCCAGAATCGGCACCAGTGCCTTGTGGCCCTGCTGGCGCGCAAGATCCACAGGTCGGTCTCCCGTTGTTGCCTTAGCTGATTTGTCGGCTCCATGTTTGAGCAGCAAGGCCACCGTCTCTCGATGTCCGTGTAATGCGGCGACATGCAAAGCGGTCATACCATTATCTGTCGTCGCCCGGGTCGTGTCGGCGCCGCTGTCCAGCAACAATCCCACGGTTTCTCGATGCCCATTTTGGGCCGCGATGAAGAGTGGGGTCGCACCGTCCGTTCTCGCCTGCTCAGGGTCTGCGTTATGGGCCAGCAGCAGCGCGACGATGCCCCGATGTCCCCGTTGGGCTGCCATAAAGAGTGATGTCGTGCCGTCTGTTCTCGTTTGCGCCACATCCGCGCCGTGGGCTAGCAGCAGAGCCACAATTTCCCGATGTCCCTTCTCAGCCGCGACAATGAGCGGGGTCGTGCCATCCGCCGCCGCCTGTTTTACCAGCGCCCCATGAACGACCAGCAGTTGAACGATTTTCCAATATCCCCTCTCGGCTGCGGTGATGAGCGGGGTTGTGCCGTTGATTGTCGCCTGCTTCACATCCGCGCCGTTAGCCAGCAGCAACACCACGATCCTTTGATGGCCCTTTTCAGTTGCGACGATAAGCGGAGTGAAACCGCCCTGGTTCGTCGCATTGACGTCAGCCTTCTTCTTGATGAGCGTCGTCACCTCGCCAAGGTCCCCTTTGAACGATGCTTTGAGCAGCGCGTCATCCACCGGACGCATGGCCAGGAGCAACGGCATCAGTCCGGACATTGCGATCAGCACCATCCACCGCTGCCTCATGGGGTCTCCTGGGTTACAGAAACAGGGATGTTCACGTGTACTTTAACAGGATGACGAAAAGCTCTGCCAGCGGAATCCCCGGCAACTGCGAAGTTGTAGCTCCTGTGAAGGCTGAGCTGATAGCGAATGGCCTATAGCGAGAGGAGAGCAAATGGCTTATAGCCGAAGGCTCTTGGAAGCTCTTCTTTCCTGCCATAAGCTATGCGCCATATGCTCTTTTCTTCAGACGAACGACAGACAACGATACCTATTGGCCCTTCGTATAGAAGGGCAAGGTATGGACGGTCGCCGGATATCTGCGACCGTTGAATTCCACGGCCAGTTCCATGCCCGGTTCGCTAAAATCCCGCAGTGGGAAACCAAAGGCAATCACGGCGTTCAGTTTCGGCGAGCGAGTCGCGCTGCTGATCCAGCCGACTTCCCGGTCTCCACTGAAGAGTTTTGCCCCGTGGGGCGGAACCGTCTGATCTTTCAACAGGAATCCCACCAGCTTGCGGCGTATGTTGCCATAGGTGTCCATCCGCGCGACAACCTCCTGGCCTGGGTAACAGCCCTTGTTGAGGCTGAAAGCTTTACCCTCTAGGTTTGCTTCCGGTGGGACGATCTCTTCGTTCAAGTCGGGCCCGGCCTTTGGCAGGCCTGCTTCGATGCGGAAGGCCTCACGGGCTGTTCCACCAACGGCTTTGATGCCATATCTTGCACCTGCCTCCATGAGTCGTTCCCAGGCTGTGTTGAGGGCATCCGCAGGCAGTAATATTTCCAGGTCATCCTCTCCAGTTTCCTCCGTGCGTAGAACGAACGAGGGATGGTTGCAGATCTGAGCTGAGATGGCGCTCAGTGGCTTGAGGTCGCTCATTACAACACCGAAGGTGGCGCTGACAGTCGCGCAGGCCTTGGGCCCGCTGACAAGCAAAAGCCCCCAGGACTCTGTACAGTTCTCCATCTTTGCCTTGACGCCGTAGAGCAGAAATTTTCTGAGGGCCTGGAAGGTGGCATCGCCGACTTCACCGACATCTTCCACCCAGAGGGTGTCGGACAGGACGTAGACGCGAAAGTAGCCGAGCATCTTGCCCTTGTGTGTAAGGAAGCTCGAATAGCGGCCCTGGCCAGGCTGGAGGGGGAGAATGTCGTTGCTGATGAGACTCTGCAACCATGTGATCCGGTCGTCGCCTGTGACGCGGATCTTGCCCCGGTGCGAGAGGTCGGAGAGTCCGACTGCTTGACGCACGGCCTGATATTCGGCGACCCAATCTCCATAGTGAGCGGGCACGTTCCATCCGCCGTCCTCTTCGAAGATTGCCCCTAGCTTCATGTGATGTTCGTGGAGGCGTAACTGCTTCATGACTCTTTCCTAGATCGAAAGTCTTCAGCGATCAGACTTCAGCTGTCGGATTCAGCTGACTGCTGGGCGCTGATTACTTCTTCTACCAGGTCTCTCAGTCGAGAAGAAAATTCATTGCGTGAGACGATCTTTGTCACTCCCAGCGCTCTAGCCCGGTTGAATGTATCGACTTCTTCGTGATTTGCGAAGGCAAGAATGGGAATAGTCTTCAATCGCGCGTCGGCTTTGAGGTTTTCAAGAGCTTGCAAGGCATCGAATCTGTCATCATTCATGTTCACGACGAACGCGGATGGGGTTGTCGCCGAAGCCTTTTCGGCAACCTCCTGTTGCGTACGAGCCCGCTCGATCCGGTAGCCCTTCGCCATCAGGGCGTCGCGGACTTTGGTGTAAAAAAAGATATCGGTGACGCCGACGAGAATTGTCTTCTGATCTGTCCGATCTATCTTGTCTGTCTGGTGGGAACTCGACGTCATGTATGGACCCGCCTTCGTATCAGAATACATGAAAGGTTTTGGTGACAGAACAAGACAGCCAGATAGACGAATTAGTTTAATGAACTGATCAGCCGTCCCAACGCTTTCTTTGCCAAGGTATAATTGGGATTGAGCGCCAGCGCCTTCTTATAGGAATCGATGGCTTCGGTCCATTGGCCTTTGCGCTCATAGACCCTACCAAGATTGAGATGGGGGAAGGCTGGGCTCTCATAGCGTCTCGCCTGTAGGGCTTTCTGAAACCAAAGAATCGCTTCGTCCAATTCACCCTTCTCGATCAGATAGGCTCCGATGTCGTTATAAGGATTGCCGAAGTCCGGGTCCTGCACAATGGCTTTGTGACATTCCTCAATCGCATCATCGAGTCGTCCCATGAAGCTGTAGGTCCATCCGAGGAAGGTATAGGCCTCGGCGGTGGGATGAATCTCAATCGATTTTTTGTAGAGTGTAACGGCTTCCTCCAACTCACCCTTCATCTGCCGCTCGTAGGCCTGCTGAAAGAGTTGCCAGGCCTCGCGTTTGTCTTCTTCACGGCCTTCACCTTGGAGGAGAAAATCTTGAACGTCCATAGTGCGGTTTCTGAAAAATGCCTCCAGCGGCGTTCTCGGTCGTGCGAACTCCTCAACGTACCCGAGAGGGTACGCCTCCGGGTTCGCACTCCCTGCGGCCTTGCTGGAGACATTTTTCAGAAGCCGCAGGGAGATTGTTTGCTATTCGTTCTTCAATTTCTTCTTAATCAGCTCCGCCCCATAGCGCCCTGAGAGCAGCATTGAGCCGAAAGCTGGGCCCATGCGCGGGGTACCGTGCACTGCGGCTACGGCCAATCCAATCACGAAGCAATTGGGGTACACCTCGCCGGTATGATTCATGACATCTTCTTCCGAGCGCGAGACCCACATGGCGCCGTTGCCGGGAACGGCGGTGTACAGATTACGTTTGTGCAACAGATTGACCACAACCGCATCGTGGCCTGTTGCATCGACGACGATCTTGCTTTCGAGCCCGATCGGGTCGACATGAATGAGATCGTGGCCGGCCATTTCTGCAGTCGTATTGTTCACGACGACCCCTTCAAGGACTCCGTCTCGACGGAGAATAAGATCGACGACGCGAGTGAGGTTCAGTACCTTGGCACCACCGTGATAGGCTGCGGCTATGAGGGCGCCGGTAGCATGGGGCGGATCAACCATGTACATCCCGTCACAGTCTTTGATCTTTTTGCACGGTACCCCGATCTCTTCGAGAATCTTGTGAGCGGGGGCACAAATCGTCGCTTTGTTCATGAGATATCCGCCGTGCCAGAATCCTCCGCCCAGCGCGAGGCTCTGTTCGACGATGACGGTACGAAAGCCCATGTCTGCCAGATCATGGGCGCAGATCAGGCCGGAAGGTCCTGCCCCTACGATAATGACATCGCTCTCAATAAGCTGATCAAACTCTTTATAGTATTCGCGCGCAATCTGCCTCGTGATGTCTCGTTCTCTTAATGGAGCTGGTTTGGGCTTGTTCATGCTGTATTCTCCGTTCAACCGATGCTGAAAATGGCCACTTTCTCACCCGCCCAACCCCGACGCGCCAAGACCTGCAGTTCCGCGGTTTCCTTCTCAGCTCGTCGAAATCCTCAACGGGGGACTCGGCCGCCTCACCACTCGGCGGCACGCACAGACGTGGTGCTCATTATCCATTGCACCGTGCGTCACAGAGGGTATGCCTCCGGTTTCGACTTCTCTCGGACCTTGTTGATTCACCGTTTTGAGCAGCCTCGCTTGCGCTATCGATAGATTTCCGATCCTGCTTTTCGGAACTCCTCAGATTTCTCCTTCATGCCGATTTGAATCGCCTTCTGCTCATCGACTCGGAGATGTGCGGCATAGTCGCGCACGTCTTGCGTAATTTTCATCGAGCAGAAATGGGGGCCACACATACTGCAAAAGTGGGAGACCTTCGCGGCATTGTCCGGCAGGGTTTCATCATGGAAGAGCCTTGCTGTGTCCGGATCGAGCGATAGATTGAACTGGTCTTCCCAGCGAAACTCGAATCGCGCCCTGGACAGAGCATTATCACGAATCTGCGCGCCTGGATGGCCCTTGGCCAGATCTGCCGCATGGGCGGCGATCTTGTACGTGATGACGCCGGTCTTCACGTCCTCACGGTCCGGCAGTCCAAGATGCTCTTTTGGCGTGACATAGCAGAGCATGGCGCAGCCATACCACCCGATCATGGCTGCCCCGATGCCGGAGGTGATGTGGTCATAGCCTGGAGCGATATCGGTTGTGAGCGGTCCCAGCGTATAGAAAGGCGCTTCCTGGCAGGCCTGCAGTTGTTTTTCCATGTTGACCTGGATCATATGCATGGGCACATGGCCCGGCCCTTCGATCATCACTTGGACGTCATGCCTCCAGGCAATCTTGGTGAGTTCACCCAACGTGTCCAGTTCAGCGAATTGTGCCTCATCATTGGCGTCTGCAATGGAGCCAGGGCGCAACCCGTCACCCAAACTGAACGACACGTCATAGGCCTTCATGATTTCGCAGATTTCTTCGAAGTGGGTATAGGCGAAGTTTTCTTCGTGGTGAGCCAGGCACCACTTCGCATGGATTGCTCCGCCACGGGACACGATCCCGGTCATGCGTGTGGCGGTCATGGGCACATAGGCGAGGCGGACACCGGCATGGATGGTAAAGTAGTCCACGCCTTGCTCTGCCTGTTCGATCAGCGTGTCCCGAAATAGTTCCCAGGTCAGCTCCTCAGCCTTTCCTCCGACTTTTTCCAGGGCCTGATAAATAGGTACGGTACCGATCGGCACCGGCGAGTTACGGATGATCCATTCGCGGGTTTCATGGATGTTCTTGCCGGTGGAAAGGTCCATTACGGTGTCGGCACCCCATCGAATGGACCAGATCATCTTTTCGACTTCTTCTTCGATGGAGGAGGCGACAGCGGAGTTGCCGATATTGGAGTTAATCTTGACCAAGAAGTTGCGGCCGATGATCATCGGCTCGCTTTCCGGATGGTTGATGTTAGCCGGAATGATCGCGCGGCCACGGGCAACTTCATCGCGGACAAATTCCGGAGTGATCACAGCGGGAATGCTGGCGCCCCACGACTGGCCAGGATGCTGTATGACCCCGCCGCCGTGTCCGTTTCGCATGACCAATTCACGTGCAACCTCGCGGGATTGGTTTTCCCGGATGGCAATGAACTCCATTTCGGGAGTGATGAGGCCTTTTCTAGCATAGTGGATCTGTGTCACGTTCATGCCTGGTTTGGCTCGCAACGGCTTTCGGATGTGTTGAAAGCGAAGCTCATCTAATTTCAAGTCGGCCGCTCGTAGCCGGCCGTACTGTGACGAAATATCTGAAAGTTCGACCACATCGCTTCGACCGATCACCCAGGTCCGGCGGTAGGGTGCCAATCCGGCCTGTGGATCGATTTTGACGTCCGGGTCTGTGTAAGGGCCTGAGGTATCGTAAACCGTGATCGGTTCATTTGCGGTGGACATACCTCCATTCATCGACTTTGTGGCGGTCAAGCCGATCTCTCTCATGGGGACTCGCACACCTGCCTGCGTCCCCTGCACGTAGATTTTGCGCGAAGCGGGGAATGGTGTGGTAGTCAAGCTTGATCCGGTAGACCCATGTCCGTTCCCAGCTGCAGATCCATTGCCGATCATATGGTCGCTCATGGGGAGATCCTTTCTCCAGAACGTGAACTGTGCTCGATAATCGAAAATAAAAAAGCCGCACCTGATGCTCAGGGGGTGCGGCAGAGAGACCAACGGCGCTCAGTTGTTCTCGCTTCCCTACGCTGGTATTACCCAGGTCAGGTTCTGAGGGTCATCCGTTTGGGCGGACTCTCAGCCATGTGGCTCCCCTAGCTTCGACGGGGATCGTATCGCCGGCCCATTGCGTTGTCAACGGGGTATTGGACCTATCGTGGGTGAACCGACCGGACTATCGAGGGGGTAGGACTTCCTTTCAGGGCCGCTTCATTGATTGTCGGAGTACCCTAACGTAGAATGGTATCGACGCCATTTTGCAGAGGAAACGATGCAGTCACTCTCAACGTTACCGAAGCCAATCACCGATTATCAGCAATTGTCTGCGGAGGAACTATTCCGCCGGACAGCTGAGGCGAAACGCCTGTTGGGTGATCGGGTGATGATTCTCGGTCATAATTATCAACGGGATGAAGTCATCGAACATGCTGATTTTCGTGGGGATTCTCTCCTCCTCTCAAAGCTGGCAGCCGAGCGGTCAGAACGGCCCTACATCGTTTTTTGCGGTGTGCATTTCATGGCCGAGACGGCAGATATCCTAAGCCGCTCCAAGCAAACGGTCATCCTTCCGGACATGGCAGCAGGCTGTTCTATGGCAGACATGGCGGCCATCGAGCAGGTCGATCACTGCTGGGAAACCCTGGGACGGATTCTCCCGGTGGAAGAGACGGTCATGCCGGCGGTCTACGTCAACTCTGCCGCGGTGCTCAAAGCTTTTTGTGGCGAACACGGAGGGATTACCTGTACGTCATCAAACGCCAAGGCCGTGATTGACTGGTCTTGGGCAAGGAGGGAGAAGATCCTCTTTTTCCCGGACGAGCATCTGGGCCGCAATACGGCGAACAAGATGGGTTTGCCTAAAGAAGAGATGATTGTCTGGGACCCCTTTCAACTCAATGGGGGCAATTCGCGCGGAGCGATCCAGCGGGCCAAGCTGATTCTCTGGAAAGGTCACTGCAGTGTGCACCAGATGTTCCAGCCGGTTCACGTGGACAACTTCCGGAAACAGTACCCGGAGGGGAAAGTCATCGTTCATCCTGAATGCCATGAAGATGTCGTCAACAAGGCAGATCTATCCGGTTCGACGGAGTTCATCATCAAGACCGTGACGGCGGCTCCAGCCGGTACAGCCTGGGCTGTTGGGACAGAACTCAATCTCGTCAATCGTCTCAAGCGCGACATGACCGATAAGAAAGTCTTTTTCCTTTCCTCTACCGTCTGTCAGTGCGCGACGATGTTCCGGATCGATGGAGCCCATCTCTGCTGGGCAATGGAGAACCTCGCTGAGGGCCATGTCGTGAACCACATCGTCGTTCCGGATGATGAGAAACATTGGGCGAAGGTTGCGCTGGACCGCATGATGTCCGTCAGTTAGCCCCAGGATAGTGAAAAAGCTTTCCGGCTTCGTTCTCACTTCGCTCAAACCCTCAACGTACCTAGCACCGTACGCCTCGGGCTTTCGCTCGTTAGGGCCTTGCCGGAAATCTTTTTGACCATCCTGCCATGCAGGAGTGGTAGTTTAGACTGGTGCCATCCCCCATCGTTCCGGTATATTCACTCGTCGATTAATTTCTGTCGTGAGAGCGCTGCAAGTCCATGGATTATAAGGCCACACTCAATCTTCCTAAGACCGATTTCCCGATGAAGGCGAACTTGCCGCAACGGGAGCCTGAGCTCTTGGCCTTGTGGGAGCGGGAAGGTTTGTACGAACAGATTCAGGAAGCGGGAAAAGGCCGGGAGCGGTATGTGCTCCACGATGGGCCGCCCTACGCGAATGGCCGCATCCACATTGGCCACGCGTTGAACAAGATCCTCAAAGACATCATCATCAAATCGAAGACGATGGCGGGCTATCAGGTACCTTATGTGCCGGGGTGGGACTGCCACGGCCTTCCGATCGAACATCAGGTCCTCAAAGAACTCGGCGACAAGAAGAAGACGCTCGATACTCCGGCCATCCGTCGACTCTGCCGGGAGTATGCGGAGAAGTACGTGAAGATTCAGCGGGAAGAATTCCAGCGGCTCGGCATCTTGGGCGATTGGCAGCGTCCCTATCTGACGATGAATCCTGGTTATGAGGCCACGATCATTCGTGAGTTTGGAAAGTTCGTGGAGCGAGGGGGGGTCTATAAAGGATTGAAGCCGGTACTCTGGTGCACGGCCGACCAAACAGCTCTTGCTGAAGCGGAAGTGGAATACGACGATCACACCTCTCCTTCAATCTATGTGAAGTTCCCGTTGGTCACGTCGCCCATGGTGCTCAGCAAGACCTTCCCTGGCATTTCGTTCCCTGACGGCATCAAGTCGGTCTCCGTCGTGATTTGGACGACGACGCCTTGGACCCTCCCGGCCAATCAAGCGGTCTGCCTCCATGGCGAGATCGATTATGCATTCGTCCAGGTCAGTGACGAAGTATTGATCGTTGCGGAGAAGCTTCTGGAGCGTGTAACAAAGGCCTGCAAGCTCGATGGGGCTCGCTTGCTCGGAGTGAAGAAGGGAAAAGAGGGGTTTGAAGGGATGGAGACGCAACGACCCCTGACCACCGGTTTATCGCCTATTCTGCTCGGGGACTTCGTGACCCTCGACCAGGGAACCGGCTGTGTCCATATTGCCCCTGGTCACGGCATGGAAGACTATATCCTCGTTCTTGAGCACAATGCCAAGGCGACGCCAGGGGAACGGTTAGAAATTCTGGCGCCGGTCGACAACGCCGGGCGGTTTACCGACGTGGTGAAAGAGTTTGCCGGGCAGCATGTGTTGAAGGCGAACCCAAAGATTGTGGAGTTCCTACAGGCCAACGGACGATTGTTAGGTCAAGGCTCGTTGAATCACTCCTATCCGCACTGTTGGCGCTGTAAAAATCCTGTCATCTTCCGCGCGACAGAGCAGTGGTTCGTATCGATGGAGACGAATGAGCTTCGGAAAGAAGCTCTGGCAGAGATCGATCGAGTCCGCTGGATTCCAGCCTATGGTCGGGATCGGATCCATGGGATGATCGAGAACCGCCCAGATTGGTGTCTGTCGCGTCAGCGTGTGTGGGGCGTACCGATTCCCGGCTTTACCTGCACCGGGTGCCGGTCTGTTCTGGCCAATCCGACCGTAATCGAGCATGTAGCAACGTTGATAGAATCCAACGGGGCCGATCTATGGTTTGAGCGATCGGCTGCCGAGCTGTTGCCCAAAGGCACGACCTGTTCGAACTGCAATGGGACGGCATTCGAGAAAGAGCGAGATATCCTCGACGTGTGGTTCGAATCGGGCGTCAGCTACGCTGCTGTATTGAAAGAACGGAAATGGTGGCCGGCCGATCTTTACCTGGAAGGGTCGGATCAGCATCGAGGCTGGTTTCATAGCGCCTTATTAGCCGGCGTCGTGACGGATCATCGCGCGCCATACAAGGCAGTCCTGACCCATGGATTTGTTCTCGATGGGCAGGGCAAGAAGATGTCCAAGTCGGCGGGGAATGTCGTTGCGCCGCAGGACGTCATCAAACAATCGGGAGCAGAAATTCTTCGGCTCTGGGTGGCAGCACAAGACTATCGCGATGATGTTCGGATCTCCCAAGAGATTGTGACTCAGCTCGTGGACGTCTACCGAAAAATTAGGAACACCTGCCGGTTCATGCTCAGTAACCTCTATGATTTTAGCCCAGATACTCATCGTGTTCCCTTTGACCAGCTACCTGAGCTTGATCGTTGGGCTTTGCTCAAGCTCTACAATCTGGTTGAGACTGTCAAGAAGAGCTATGAAGATTGCGATTTTCGGCAAATCATCCATGAACTTGATTATTTCTGCGCGGTATACATGAGCGCCGTTTACCTCGATATTCTGAAGGATCGTCTCTATACATTCCGGGCGAATTCGGACTTGCGGCGTGGGTCGCAGACTGTGCTCTTCGACATCGTCGTCGCCTTGGCGAAATTGATGGCTCCGATACTAAGCTTCATGTCTGAAGAGATCTGGCGAACCTTGGCGAGTCACATGAAAGGCACGTTTGGTCTACCTAGTGTCCATCTGAGCCAGTATCCGGAGGCCCATCTGCAATGGCAGAATGCCGATCTCGCTCAGCGATGGGAGCAGCTGTTAGAGGTAAGAGTGGCGGTGCAAGCAGCCTTAGAGGTTCAGCGACGCGACAAGGTCATTGGCTCCTCACTTGAGGCTGATGTGCTGATACGAGCAAATCCTGAAAGGCATGAGCTTCTTGAGCGATACGTAGAAGACTTACCCGCCATTTTTATTGTGTCACGGGTTGAGCTGAGGAAAGTTCATGACCGTCCACATAAACCTGATTTTGAGGCCATAGTTACTAAGGCTAAAAGCAAAAAGTGTGAACGCTGCTGGAATTATCGAGAGGCGGTCGGAGAAGACGTGATGCATCCAACACTATGCGATCGCTGCGTGGAGGCAGTGCGGTGATGGGACGGCCTCTTCGCTATTCGTTTCTGGCGCTGCTCAGTGGCGTGATCGTCGCGATCGATCAGACCACGAAGTTGTCCATCATGCAGTCGATGCGACTGAATGAATCCATTCCGATTATCCCCAATCTCTTCAGCCTGACCTATATCCGCAATCCCGGTGCGGCGTTTGGGTTGCTGGCCGGCAGCAGCGATGCCTTTCGCATGGTGTTCTTTGGGATCACGTCGATTTTTGCTCTGGCCCTACTGGGGACGATCCTCTTCCGGCTACCGCAGAAAGATTGGAAGGGGCAGCTCAGTATTGCCGGGATCCTTGGAGGGGCGATCGGGAATCTGATCGATCGATTACGATATGGCGAGGTGATCGATTTTCTCGATGTCTATGTGGATACATACCATTGGCCGGCTTTCAACGTTGCCGATTCTGCAATCAGCGTGGGGGTGGTCTTCTTGATCATCCACTTTGCCTTTGAAAAGAAGGATGTTCCGCTCCTGCCGCACGAGTCCCCACCTGCTTCCTAGCAGGATGCCTCGACCTCCGCGCGTCCCGCGCTCAGGTCGAGAGGGTGATGATAAACCCGCCTTGCTCGCGGAACTGCCGTTGCTGTTCGGAGGAAAACATCACAAGCGGTTCGGTGTGGCAGAACTGACATTCCTTGACCGTCACCGGTACGTTGCCTTCCCCAATACTCGCCAGGTGTTTTTTGGCGAGGGTCAGTGCCGTCGCCTCATCTGTCGTCATCACGTCGAAATGCAACAGCCCTTTTGTCCCTCTGACCCAGGTGTCGAAGACATGTACCGTGTCGGATTGAGATTGAGCCATCGTGAGAAATCCTCCTAAAAGCCAAATATGTAGAAGACAGCGATGCCCATAAGAATTCGGTAATAGGCAAAGGGCCTGAGCGTATGCTTTTTCACAAACGAGAGAAAGGCTGCAATCACGATCCACGCGACGACAAACGACACGACCATTCCGATCCCGAGTGCGAGGTAGTCGTCTTGTTGAAACACGTCCCTCGATTTCCACATCTGATAGCACGTCGCCGTGATCAGAGTCGGGAGCGCGAGAAAAAAAGAGTACTCTGTTGCGACTTTCCGGTCAAGTCCTACGAAGAGCCCTCCGATGATCGTGGAACCGGACCGGGACATACCAGGGACTAGTGAGGCACACTGAGCTATGCCGATCCAGAATGCCGACGCCAGGCTCACCTGTTCGAGTTGATGGATTCGCGCATAGTCTCGACGCGCTTCGACGGCGAGAATAATTAGCCCCCCGACGATTGAAGAGACGGCCACGGTTTGGGGTGTAAAAAGATGGCTTTTGATCCAGCCATGTGTGAGGAATCCGATCGCGGCTGCCGGTAAAAATGCAAGTCCAAGACCGATGAGAAACCATAGGTTCCGATGAGTCGCCCAGGAGGTCCGTAGGATTGTCAGCCAGGGAGTCGTCCCACGTGATCGGATCATCATAGAGACGTTCTGCTGCTCCCGGGCAGCGAGCCCGATCATGGACAGGAGCTTGTGTCGTTCATAGGCAATGACGGCCAGGATGGCGCCAAGTTGGATCGAAATGTCAGCGCTGGCCGCGAGGTCGCCTTCGAACCCCAGGAAGTGACCGACGAGGATTAGGTGGCCGGTGGACGAGACTGGTAGGAACTCTGTTAGCCCTTCCACGATTCCTAAGATCGTGGCGAGACCAGGACCCCATTCGTTCATGCGATGTCTTTCTGGGCCATATTGTGTCCAGCCAGCGAGTTCAGGGCATATTCACAAAGTGGGGACAGTCCGTCAAGCGGACAGATGATTCGCCGCACTTCCGCACGACGATCGGAGATCCGCGAAGGACCTCCAAATCTATTGACAAAAGGCGAGGCATGGCATACACCCAACATTATACGTATGGGCATCGTATCGCCATTTCGTACCGACTGCTCTGTCGGTCCAAAGCGGTGGCCTATGTGTGAGCAGATACCACGTTTCGGGGAGGGGAGGTTCGCATGAAGTCAGGATGGATGATGATGGTGGTGGTGATCGGTGCCGTTTCATTAGTCGGCTGTGTCAGTCAAAAGAAGTATGAAGAGGCCATGGTCGATGTCGATTCAGCGAAGTTTGAGTTGGAGCGGACACGCGCGCAAAAAAATGCTCTGGAACAACAAGTCAAGACGCTCAAAGACCTCAATGTGAAATTCGTGAACGAAGCCCAGGTTTCTCATGACGAGCTGGAGCGCATTCAGCATGGCCGTGACAAGGAACGTGGCACGGTCGAGGGGCGAACCAGGGAACTCGAAGACCGTGTGAAACAGCTCTCATTCCAGAACCGGGCTCTGCGTCAGGAATACGAGGATGTGAAGAGGCACAACGAAACGCTCAAGGCTCTGGTTGCTCGTTATCAGAAGGAGCTGAAAGATCAGTCGCGCTCCGTTGCAGGATCTCCGGCGCCGTCCGTGTCATCTGCGAATCCTGCTCCTGCAGGAGAGTCTGCTTCCTCGGTGACGAATACTTCTCAACCCTTGTCTTCTTCCATGAACATCAACAAGGCGTCCGCAGCTGATATGGTTCTGGTACTCGGTCTTTCCAAAGACGTGGCAGACCGCATTGTGACGAATCGTCCGTACCGCCTGAAGGGCGAACTGGTGGCGAAGAATGTGGTACCCAAGGATGTCTTTGACGGGATCAAGGAGCGGATCAGCGTCAGCCCCTAATCGGACCTAGCCCGGTAAGCCTGGCAGGCCGTTCGCCGATGGGTGGACGGCCTGTTCGTTTTTCTAACAGGAGCGGAAAAAGTCCGCCAGCTCGTTTTCGCGTCGTCCAGATCCTCCAGAGGCTGTTTCAGCCAGATGATTCGCCTCAGGCTTGTTGATACAATGCTATCCACATAAGCAAGGGAATTGGAGAAGGTGTCGATGCGGCGGGCTATTCTGATCATAAGCGTCCTGGCTGTTGGACTAGCGATCGGGGGCTATGTCGTTTTCAATGGGGAAAGAAAAGCTCCGGTTCGTTATCGGAGCGCCCCGGTAGAACGAGGTCCGGTCATTTCGCTTGTGACTGCGACTGGTACGATCAATCCTGTCGTCTCCGTTCAAGTTGGGACGCAGGTCTCCGGCATGATCAAGAGCCTGCACGCAGATTTCAATTCCGTGGTGAAGGCCGGCGACATCGTTGCCGTGATCGATCCCGAACCGTTCAGAGCCCGGCGAGATCAAGCTGCCAGCAATCTTGAAATGTCGAAGGCGAATGTCGCAAGAGTCAGGACCGACCTGGCTCAACGGAAGCGTGAACTCGACCGGGTGAAATCGCTGGTGGCGCAGCAGTTCGTCTCCCAGAACGACGTCGACGTGGCAGCGACGAACTTCCAGGCAGCCGAGGCGCAAATGAATGTGGCGGGAGCGCAAGTGAAGCAAGCCGAGGCAGTGCTGAACGCCGCAGAGTTGGACTTGAAGTACACCGTCATTCGCTCTCCGGTGAATGGGATTGTGGTTGCCAGAAACGTAGAGGTCGGCCAAACGATCGCAGCCAGCTTTGCCACACCGAACCTCTTCTTGATCGCGCTCGATCTGACCAAGATGCAAGTCGATACCAACGTCAGTGAGTCGGACATTGGAGGAATCACCGAAGGGAAAGAGGCGACCTTCACGGTTGACGCGTATCCAGGGTACCAATTTGCGGGCACGATCCGTCAGGTGCGCCTTGCGCCGATCAACGTGCAAAATGTGGTGACCTATAACGTGGTGGTCAGCGTCGACAATGGGGATCTTCGCCTGAAGCCGGGGATGACGGCGAATGTATCCATCGTGGTGGCGCAACGAGACGGCGTACTCAAGGTGCCGAATGCCGCATTGCGATTCACTCCTCCGTCAGCGGGCCAGGGAGATCGTTCTATGTCTGTTGGTAAACCGGCCAAAGAGAAGGGGGGAGAGCAGATGGCGTCAGCTGGCAGAGGGACCGGGGTGCCAAGTCGTACAGTGTGGAAACAGGGATCGTCCGGGGAACTCGAGCCCGTCCGCGTTCAAACTGGAATTTCTGATGGATTGGCAACAGAAATTGTATCGCAGGAGTTGTCGGAAGGTACTCCAGTCGTCGTAGGTCTTGACAGGCCAAAAGGGGAGCGGGGTGGAAGTGATCTGCCTCCAGGATTCGGCAGTGGCGGACAACGGGGCTCCTCACGCAATCGGGGAATGTAAAATAATATGTGTGTATTAGAGGAATGTCCAATGCTCGATTATCTATGCTCAAGTGAACCTTCAACACTGAACATTGAGCATGCCGGATGTTCACCAGACACGCTTCACGAGAGATGAGGATAGATGAGTGCGCTCATCCAGTGCGAAGATGTGTGGAAGATCTATCGGGTTGGCGATGTGGAAGTCCAAGCGCTGCGCGGCCTGAGTGTCACGATTGAGCAGGGTGAGTTCGTTGCCATCATGGGGTCTTCCGGTTCCGGCAAATCCACCTTGATGAATATTCTCGGCTGCCTCGATCAACCGACAAGGGGACTCTATCGGTTGAACGGGATGGAGGTGGGCAATCTAAAGCCTGATCAGCTAGCCGGGATTCGCAATCAGCAGATCGGGTTCGTCTTTCAGAACTTCAACCTCATTCCCAGAACCAGCGCGCTCGAAAATGCGCAGCTCCCGCTGTTCTATCGTGGGCTCACGCTCTCAGAGCAACGGGCGCAGGCCGCGGCGGCGCTTGGGCGAGTGGGATTGCAGGGCAGAGAACACCATTATCCCACCCAATTATCCGGAGGGCAGCAGCAGCGCGTAGCAATTGCGAGGGCACTCGTCACGTCGCCCTCATTGCTACTCGCCGATGAACCGACCGGCAACCTTGATACCCAGTCGAGCCAGGAAATCATGAAGATCCTGGAAACACTGAACCGTGACGAAGGGATTACGATCATTCTGGTGACGCATGAAATGGATGTCGCGGCCTATGCCGCCCGTGAGATTGTGATCAAAGACGGGCAAGTGTTAAGTGACCGCGTGACCAAAGCACGGCCGGCGTCCAGTACGGTTGGGGTCTAAAGTGTCGGCGTTTGTGTGGCTCACGATTCTCACCGCGTTTCGGATCTTAGCTCGCAATAGAATGCGTGCCGGTCTCACCATGCTCGGAATCGTCATCGGCGTAGGGGCAGTCATTGCGATGGTGAGTATTGGCGAGGGTGCCAAGCGTGCTGTGCAAGCACAGATTGCGACGATGGGCACGAACGTCATCGTGATTTTCCCGGGGGTAACCTCTGCAAGCGGGGTACGGGGAGCACAGGGGAGTGGGATGACCCTCACCGTGTCCGACGCGTTGGACTTGAAAAAACGCATCCCCTTGCTGGCTGATACAGCCTGGGCCAAACGTGACGTGATGCAAATCGTCTATGGCAACCGAAATTGGAACGGGACGATCAACGGTGTTTCGCCGAGTTACCTCACCATTCGGGACTGGTCCTATACGAGTGGAGGTCCCTTCACCCAGACGGATTTGGAGAGCGCCGCTCGAGTGGCACTCATCGGTCAAACCGTCGTGGAGAATTTGTTTGAGTCAGGCGAAGAACCGGTGGGGGCGATGATTCGTATTAAAAATGTGCCGTTCCGTGTCATCGGAGTTCTTGCACCGAAAGGCCAGTCGGCACAAGGGTCCGACCAGGACGATGTGGTGTTCATTCCCTTCAGCACGGCGGAACGCAAGGTGTTCGGGACATCGTTTATCGGCTCCGTCGGGGCGATGTTTGGCTCGACAGAACAGGTTGAGGACTTGCCCTTGGCCGCTGAGCAGATACGAGACGTGTTACGGGCGCGGCACAGGCTTCAGGCGGAACAGAGCGATGATTTCACGATCCGGACACAGGTTGATATCGGGAAGGTGCAAGAGGGCGCTAGCGAAACCTTGACGATGATGTTATTTGCGGTTGCCTCCGTGTCCCTGTTAGTTGGCGGGATCGGGATCATGAATATCTTGCTTGTTTCTGTGACAGAACGGACGAGAGAGATCGGAGTCCGCATGGCGGTGGGAGCTAAACGCCGGCATATCATGATGCAGTTCTTGATCGAGGCCGTAACCTTGAGCCTGGTGGGAGGCGCGCTGGGCATCGTACTCGGCATTGCCGGGACGAAGTTGACGACGCTGATCGCCGGTTGGCCGACGATCATTTCCGGTAACGTCATCGGGATCGCATTTTTCTTCTCACTCGCGGTCGGCCTGTTCTTCGGGCTATATCCTGCCAGCAAGGCCTCTCGGCTGAATCCTATCGAAGCCCTCCGGTATGAATAGGTGATGGTTTCCCCCTGGGCTCCGCATGCCTCCCGACTCGACTCCGCATTTTTGAACTGCTATACAGTGTGGCTAGGACCTGGATGTCGGCGTGAGATACACTTCGATGCGAGGGTTGTCTTTGTCAATGTACTTGTAGAGATGGGTTTCAACGATGCGGTTATCATTGATGCCGAGTCCCTCACAGAGAGCATCCTGTGCGATCTTGAGTCCGCCATCGACGTCCCGTCGTAGGGCCGAGGTAAAATAGAATCGAATGGATAGAGCGAGCCACTCTGACTGGAGCCTTGTAAGAAGGGTAGCACGATGAGTGGACTGCGCCAGCTTCAACCACACGAGTTGCCCCACCTGAATCTTATAGGCGCGACCGGCCGAAGAGATCAATCGCCGGCCGTTCACTGTCGCATATTGATGGTTTACGCTGGGAGGCACCGGGAGCGTCAAGATTACCGCGTGGTTCCCGATTGGTGGATGTAAAGACTGGGACGCAGGCATGCGGGAACTCGGCGTCGTTCTGAGGGGGAGACGCGTTACCGCAAGTCTTTTCTCAGGGCTTCGGTAGGAGGCCAGCCGAACAGCTCGAGGAGAAGAAGGAAATCGGGGGGGACGCCGGAACGTAGGCATGCGTGTAAGTTTAGAGGAGATTGAGGATCTTCGACATGTTCTGCTCATACCGCTCTTCAGATTGAGAGATATAGCGTCGCCACGTGCTCGGATTCCAGATCTCCATGCGATGGTATAAGCCAATCAGAATGATTTCCTGGTCTTCGTCTAACGGAATAACTTTTCTGAGTCGACTGGGAATGAGAATGCGACCGGCCTTATCGAGTTCCGATGTCCCGGCTTCTGATACAACGAAGTGCATGAAGAGCCGACTCTGGTCCTCGTCAAGGGTGGTTTTCGTCCGTTCGAGGACTTTTTCCCATTCTTTCATCGAGTAGATGAGCGTCGAGTCTTCCGGCCCTTTAAGGAAGACGACGGCCTGTCCCTCCGATTCGACCTGTTCCCGGATTGGCGAGGGGACAATAAATCGCCCTTTTTCATCTACTTTGCAGAGGTATTCCCCGGCGAACATCAATGGAGCCTCTCCTTTACGACGCCAGCGTGGTTCTGGTGCGATCGCGAATCCACTGCTCGAGATCCGAGCGTACGAAGCGCCATTCTTTTCCAAGCTTGAAAGCGGGAATCTGGCGACTCCTGAGGTAACGATAGAGTGTACGTTGAGTAATCTTGAGATAGAGGCAGGTCTCCTCCGCCGTCATTAGCTCGCTCTTGGGCTCTCTGGCCATTGAAGAACCTGACTTGATAGGGGTCCATATGCCTCACGAGGCTTCGGATACAGTCGTCAGGGTAGGCAAATTGCCGCGATCTGTCAAGTGAAAATATATGACAATTCAAGTCAAAGCCTGTCAGTGCCCTCCGATTCCATGCCACCGGCTTGGCCGGATTCCATTGCCTCTAAGACGTCGTCTCCGAGGTCTTCACCCATCTCCTCACCCATATTTTTCATGAATCGGGCCATGCTCCTCGGGTCATTTTCATCGAGACCCGCCAGATGACCCGGATCCGCCAAGGTCTCCAGGCGGGCCTCTTCGGATTTCGGCGAAGCGAATCGAGACAGGATTCGTTCCACCCGAGCACTCGTGCAATGGGAGCAGGCTGCCGGCGTCTGATTGGCCAGATTCAATACGAGGATTGTGCTCCGTTTCTTACAGTCATGGCAGCGATATTCGTACAGCGGCATCGATTATATTCCTATGGTTACTCCAACTGCTTTCTGTCGCGAGAGATCGTCGTCGAGGGCTCGCTCATCCTCGCCCGGTAGCACGCTATTGATCGATCTCATTGAGTCCAGCCAGATTACTCAAATCCAAAGAGGCGTTCAGACGAGCTTCTTCTGATTTTGGCGAGGCGAATCGAGAGAGAACTCGCTCAACCCGCGCGCTTATGCAATGGGAGCAGAGAGCCGGCGTCTGATTGGCCAGATTCAATACGAGGATTGTACTCCGTTTCTTACAGTCGAGGCAGCGATATTCGTATAGAGGCATCGATCATATTCCCATGGTCGTCAGGGGCGGTGCCGCTTGCTGGGCGAGGTGGCGGTCCGGCACCAGATCCGTATCAACGGTTCTGGCCAGCGTCAGGGCGAAGACTGGTCCGCTTCCGGCTTTTCGTAAGGCTTTCGCACATTCGTTCAAAGTCGTACCGGTGGTGAACACATCGTCTACGAGGAGGACACGCTTCTCGGCGATGTCTCGTGGCCTTCGGACGGCAAAGGCTTTCTTCAAATTTTGCAACCGTGCCTGTCTCGTTAACGTGGTTTGGGGCTCGGTGGCAGCAGTTCTGACGAGGTTTGTGGCTGAAACCGGGAGGGCCAAATATCGGCCGAGCTGATCGGCCAAGAGCAGAGACTGGTTGAATTCCCTGGCGCGTAAGCGGGAAGGGTGCAAGGGCACAGGAAGGATCACGTCGACATCGAGTCCGCTTGGCAGAGCGCTGATCATGAGGCGCGCGAGTGGCTGAGCCAGCGTATGTTTACCACGGTATTTAAACGAGCAGATCGCTTCCCGTAGTGGCGGAAGGTAAGGGAACAGGGTCCAGGCCCTTTGAAAATCCGGTGGCTGTTCCTGACACTGTTGGCATTGATGGTTTGGCGTACAGTTTGTGGCAGCCTGCGAGACGAATGGCTGATCGCAGCTTGCACAAGCCGGCTGCCCGAACGGGTGGATGGTGCACCAGCATGCGGCACAGAAGAAGGGCACAGGATCCGTGCTGAGTGACCGGCCACAGGCGATGCATTCCACCGGCAACACAAACCTGATGGCTTGGCGGAACCATCCGGTGAGTCGAACCTGTGTGGTATCACGCAACATCGCAGAGGGGCTCTCTAATCAATGTGTGTGTGCTTCTTCTAAGAGAAAGTACCGTGCCTGTCAAGGTTGTCCGTGTATAAATGGTTGTGATATACGTGACGCGCGAGACATGCGCGACGAGAAGGAAAGGCGGGGCGGGCTCGAACGGACAGTTTGTCTTGTGTGTTAATACACCAGATGAACCAGATCAACCCGTCCCGCCCGTTTATTTTTGGGTTGGAGTATGGAGACGCAGATTGCGATGGTGAAATTCGACCAGGTATCGAAAATGTATGAGCGGGGTGGCGAGACCATCACAGGACTTGATCGGGTTACAATTGAAGTGGCGAAGGGAGACTTCTGTGCTTTTATCGGGCCCAGTGGATGTGGGAAAAGTACGTTGCTCAATCTGGTGGCCGGACTGGATAGACCAACCTCCGGGGCGATCTTCCTTGGAGGGCGGTCGACCAGTCAATTTACGAGTGACGATTGGACGAGGATCAGGCGAGAGACTGTCGGGATTATTTTTCAAGCCTTCCATTTGATTCCCGGATTAACGGCGGCGGAAAATATTGCCTTTCCCCTATTACTGCGCGGGGAGCGAGGTGCCTCGGTTCAAGCCCGCGTCGAGGATGTGCTCGAGCTGGTTTCGATGACGGCGCGACGATATCATCGCCCCAGCGAGCTTTCTGGCGGAGAACAGCAGCGTGTAGCAATTGCGCGAGCGATTGTGCATCAACCACAGATCCTTCTCGCAGACGAGCCGACCGGCAATTTGGATTCTCAGCATGGGAACGAGATCATTGTCCTTCTCCGGTCGCTCGTCGAGCGCTTTCACCAAACTATCTTATTGGTCACTCACAGCACCGCAGCCGCAGAGGCTGCCGATTATGTCTGGTCCATGAAGGATGGGCAGCTCCTATCGAGAACAAAGCATGACGCTGTCACGGTCGTGGCGTGATGGATCTTTCGACCACCATTGCCGGCGTGCGATTCCCCAGTTGCTTCATGAATGCGTCGGGGGCTCTCTGTGTCACGCGTGAAGAACTGCTGGCTCTCGGTCGATCTCGTGCAGGGGCCATCGTCACCAAATCTATGACGCTGGAGCCTCGCGACGGCAATCCGACACCCCGGTACTATGGATTTCCAGAAGGGTCCATCAATTCCATGGGCTTGCCGAATCTCGGGTACCGGGCCTATGCCTCGCTCATTCCTGAATTGAAAACGCTCGGCAAGCCGGTCGTTGCCAGTGTGGCAGGTCTCTGTGAAGACGATTTTCCGACAATTGCCGCCACAATCAATGCGGCGAAGCCCGACTTGATCGAGGTCAATCTCTCTTGTCCCAACATCCCCGGCAAACCGCAGATTGGATATGACGCAGAAGCCTCCGAACGTCTGTTGAAACGGGTCCGCAAGGTCATCACCGTACCGATGGGGGTTAAGCTGCCTCCATACTTCGATCCGGCCCATCATGCAGTGATGGGGGCCGTGATCAGCCGTTGCGGGATCGATTTCCTCAATCTGATTAACTCAGTCGGCAACGGGCTCGTCGTCGATCCGGAGCATGAGGTGGTCGTCATCAAGCCGAAGGGTGGGTTCGGCGGCTTGGGCGGCACGATCATCAAGCCGGTGGCGCTGGCCAATGTGCGGGCTTTTTGGAAGATTTTCGAAGGGCGCATGCCGATTATCGGGACCGGTGGCGTCGTCAGCGGTGTGGATGCATTTGAGCATCTGCTCTGTGGTGCGACGGCGGTGCAGATCGGGACAGTCTTGGTCGAGGAAGGGGTAAACGTATTCGGTCGGCTGGAAACGGAGCTGGCGGCACAGCTCAGCAAGAAAGGCTATACGAAGTTGGAGGATTGCCGGGGAAAGCTGAAGGAGTTGTAGGTCTACTTGGCGCCGAATGTCTTCGCCAGGAGACCCAGCTGCAGAGCTCGTCTGAGCAGCTGTGCGACATTTCGTACATTCAAACGTCGCATCAAGTTGAATCGGTGTACTTCGACTGTGCGCACGCTAATCTCCAGGACCTCCGCAATTTCGCGGTTCGTATGACCGATCGAGACCAGGCGAAGAATGTCACTCTGCCGAGGTGTGAGGAGATCGGGGTCGATCTCTTCCTGTAGCGGTTGGACTTTTCGGTTCAGAATAGTTCTCGGACTCATCAGTTACCTCTCATCTTCAACTCACGCGAGTCTAGCAAAGGTGGGTATTGCTGTAAACGAAACTGCTGATTTGTGCAGGGCTCCGTTCCTGCCCCGAAGGATTCGTTCGATGAATAGCTCATCCGGTCTCAGATGAACGAACTATTGTCTCTCCATCTCATTTTGATCCGTGCGCATGCGCTCCAGCGGCCATTTCGTGCTTGCCTCAGCATTGCTGGAGTGGCACTGGGTGTGCTGGCCTCCGTGGGCATCGGGACGGCGAACGTTCAGGTCCTGCGATCTTTTGAACAAGCCGTCACGACAGTCGCCGGTTCCGCCACAGTGGAAATTGTGGGCAACGATCTCGGAGTGGATGAATCGGTGATTACGACTGTCCGTGCGATCGAAGGAGTGGTGAGCGCCGCGCCGGTCATTGAAGAATCCGTTATGGTCGCCCACGGGGAATCACGTGGCCAAGTGCTTCAGGTCTTGGGGCTGGATCTTCTTGCAGAGGTTGGAACGCGCGGGTTTCGAATATCGCAGGCTGACACCGATGTGGCGCTGGGGGCGCTCTTGGCTCCCGACACGCTGTATCTAGGCCGTCAGATTGCTGCAGATCTGAAGGTGGGAGTCGGTACTGTCATCGAAGTAACTGCAGGAGGGCGTCCAGCCCAGCTTCGAGTCGCGGGGCTCATCCAAACAGAGGGGGAGGGTTCGGCACTCTGGGATCGGCTTGCTGTGATGGATATTGCCGCGGCGCAGCTGTTATTCCAATCATTCGGGCGGTTGGATCGGATCGAGTTGGTGACGACGCCTGATCGAACGCCAGAGGATATCGTGACTTCCGTGCGGACGGCTCTTCCTCCCCATCTTGTCGCGCAACGGCCGGCGCAACGGACAAAGCAGCTCGAGAACATGGTGTGGGCCTTCCAACTTAACCTGTCAGTCATGAGCTGGGTCGGGCTGCTCATCGGGGCGTTCTTGATCTACAACACGATCGCTTTCGCTGTGGCGCAGCGGAGGCGCGAGGTCGGCATCTATCGCGCGCTTGGTATGACGGAGCGGCGGGTCGCAGGCCAGTTTCTCGCAGAAGCAGGTGTGCTGGGTCTGCTTGGCGGGTTATTGGGAGGTCTTGGCGGGGTCTGGCTTGCCAGGAGTTTGGTGTCGATCGTGAGCCGGACGATCTCCGACCTGTATGCGCCGGTCACGTCTGGGGGGCTGATCCTGTCGGTGGACATGGTGACACTCATGGCGGTGGCAAAAGGAGTTCTGCTCGGGACAGTCGTCTCGATGGTCGGGGCCTTGGGTCCCAGCGTGGAAGCAGGCAGGACTGTGACCGCCCGTGCCTTGGCGCCGGGAGACTATGAATCGACTCGTCAATTGAGAGTGGGCCTGTTCGGTTGGATCAGCCTTCTATTGTTCGTACTGGCAGGCCTTTGCTCGCTGATGGGGCCGGTCGGGGACCTGCCGCTCTTTGGCTATCTTGCGACGATATGTGTGTTGGGGGCACTTTCCTGCCTCGCGCCGCTGTGTATCCAGGCACTGCGCCAGCGGCGCTCTCACCCGGACGGCACGATGATGCTCGGGGGGAGTCTCAGGCATATCGCAGCAGACCAGGCGGCACGCCATCCGGGCAGGAACGCGGTAACGGTATCGGCCTTGATGGTGGGATTGTCGGTCATGATCGGTGTGGCTGTCATGGTTCGTAGTTTTCGTGACACGGTTGAGGTCTGGGTGGATGAGACCGTGATGGCCGATCTCATCGTGGCCCCGCAGTCGTGGCTTCAAGGGAAACAGGTTGGGCAGTCGTCGCGTGCCTTACCAGGGAGCTGGCGTTCGACCCTGTCGTCGATTGATGGCATTGCCGCGGTCGATACCCTCAGGGAAATGTCTGTTGGCGTCGACGGGGAGCCAGTGGCGTTGGTCTCACGGGATCTCCGGCTCCACGCGCAGCGCAGCCGTTATCGGATGGTTCGAGGGGATTCGACCGAAGCATTGCAACGAGCCGCCGAGACAGGCGGCATCCTTCTCTCGGAAGTGCTCGCAACTCGCTTACAGCTTCGAGAGGGGAGCAAGATCTCAATTACGACGCCGGAAGGACCTGTGACCGTGTCCGTTGAAGGGGTCTTTTACGATTATGCGACCGACGGTGGGAAAATCGTGGTCGATCGGACCAGGTATCAGCGAGAGTGGCGCGATGATCGGGTAAACGTGTTTTCCATCTACTTGGCTGCCGGGGCCGATGCAGAACAAGTTCGGCAGTCGATTGTCACCCACGTCGCGGGGCTGGATGGAATGACGGTTCCACCGCTGGTGATTCGAAACCACGAGTTGCGGCGAGAGATTCTGGAAATCTTCGACCGGTCCTTCGAATTGACCTATGTCCTTGAAGCGATCGCCGTTTTGGTGGCCGTGCTCGGCATCGTCAATACTTTGGTGACGGCGGTATTGGAACGACGACGAGAATTTGCTTCGTTGCGAGCCATTGGTGCTGGCACGAGCCAAGTGGAGCGATTGGTCTTGTGGGAGGCGGGTTACCTGGGGTTGATCGGTGCCGTTCTCGGAGTCGCGGGAGGCTTACTACTCGCTCTGCTGCTTATCCATGTGATCAATAAACAATCCTTTGGTTGGACGATTCAGATGACAATTCCAGCTGGATTGATTCTGCAAGCAGTAGGACTCGCACTCACAGCTGCCCTGGTAGCCGGATTCTTCCCGGCACGTTGGGCTGCGAGGCAGCCGGTGGTGGAGGGGTTAAGGGAGGAGTGAGGCAACACTATTGATCCTGTGCTCCCCGAGCAGAGGAGGGGACGGAGGCTGATGATCTTCTGTGCTCGCGCAACGCGCGGTCGCGGACTCCCCTCGTTGGACGCGCGCAGTGGAAGATCAATCAGCCCCCCATCCCTAGAGAGAAACGAGCAAGCTTGGAAGGAGCATGTATCATGTATATGGTTCGCGCGCGCATTTTTCCCCCGGTCCAATCACTCGGCGTGGACTAACTAATTCATTTTGAGTTCTATTTTCCCATTGCGTATGGCATCAATTATCACGGCAGCGTTTTCGTCATTAGGACTGCGTTTGCGATAATCCTCAAGATTCTCCAATGCTTTTTCTTTGTCGCCGAGTGAGAGATACGTCATGCCCAGGGCATAGGCGGCATCTCCGACGCCTGCCGCAAGTGCTTTTTCGAGGTGCGGGATGGCCTCTTTGGGGTTTCTCGCCCCAGCTAGGAACTTTCCATACATGTAATTGGCACGCGGGTCCGAAGGGGCGGCAGCCAATAGTCTTTGGAAGATCGCGGATGTCTTCTCGCCTGAGCCAGGGATATCGAGGTTATACCCGATGCTGTTAAGAAAGGCCGCGCGCAAGAGTAGTTCAGGGTTTGGGCTTGGGTTGTTCACCAGAATGTCCAACATTCCAGACAATGTCTTAACATCTTGGATGGCGCGCTGTCTGTCTTGGGGCGTATCGAATTGAGGGGGGTAGTTCGTCGCATGAAGACCTAGATCGTTTAGGATTTGATCGAGATAGTTCAGGTCGATGCGAGCCTGTTTCCCAGATGGGGTTTCAGAAAAAGTCACCATCCGTTTGGGATCATAATTCCCGTACTCCTTCGCTTGCGCAAGAGAGAAGGCAAAAAGCAATGGAAGTGTTACAGAAGCGATACGTATGATGGATAAATACATAAGTTGACGGTTAGATCACGGCTTCTTCGCCACGACCTTGCCGTTTTCCCATACATAGATCGGGGTGCCATACATCCGGGCGGTCTTGCGCGCTGCCTTGGCGGCTCTTCGGAGGGCGCGCCCAACGCTTTGAGAAAGTGCTTTGGTTGCTCTCTTTCTGTTGGTTGTCTTCATGGACCCTCCTCCAGTAACTTAGGAGCATCGCAAGAATTGTCGTAGACTGACCAGGCATCGGCCAATGGACGATAAAGGGTATGATAATTGTCCCAACTGCGTTGAAAGCGTCTCAACACGTCGGCGCGAGGAATGTCATGCCCGCCTTGGCGGGCTCGAGACGCAATACGTTGAAGGGCAAGTTGTGGTGAAGTGAGAGACAAAAATATGATGGTGATGTGATACCCCACTATCTTCCATCCTGTCAGAAGTCGTAGATAGGTTCTTCCGCTCAAGGTGCTTTCAAATGCAAAATCATTCCGGGCTTTTGCCAAACGAGTGAGTTTCATCAGGACCAGCCAGCCTGCTTGCCGTGCGGCCAATTCCGGTTGAAGGGGTGAAAGTCCACCAGCGATGAGGTCGGCATTCACGAAATGAATCACGCCAGTCTCACGAAGAAGAAACTCCCTTGCGAAGGTGGTCTTCCCGGTGCCATTTGGTTCGGCAATGATAATGCAGCGGGGGGATCGAGCAGTTCGGGTGCTCACTGTCGAGCCTGTCAGCCTGCAACCGGCTGCTGGTAGTCCACTTCGATCTTGAATCCGAGGTCTTCGATCATGCTCCAGACTTCGGGGGCTGGCTGGCCTGGTGTCGTGAGGTAGCCGTTCACGAAGATGGAGTCGGCTGGATAGAGGGCGAGAGGCTGGAGAGACCGGAGATTATGTTCGCGGCCTCCGGCAATGCGAAGTTCGGTGCGTGGGTGCAGGAAACGGAAGAGGCAGAGGACTTTCAGGCATCGTTGTGGTGTGAGATTGTCGCAGTCCTCTAACGGCGTGCCTGTCGCCGGATGGAGCATGTTCAGTGGAATCGAATCCGGACTGATTTCGCGGAGTGCCATGGCGAGGTCGATGAGATCCTCATCCTTCTCACCCATGCCGACGATTCCACCGGAGCAGATTTCCAAGCCTGCCGCTCGAGCGCTCCGGATGCTGTTCAGTCGGTCCTGGAAGGTATGAGTCGTACAGATTGAAGAATGAAAGGCTTCGCTCGTATTCAGGTTGTGGTTCACCCGATCGACTCCTGCCGCCTTGAGTCGCTTGGCCTGTTGTTCGTTCATAAGGCCTACTGAACAGCAGATCTGGATCGGAATCTCCTGCTTGATTGAGCGGACGGCGCCGGCGATCTCGTCAATCTCACGGTCCAACGGACTCCGACCACTGATGACGATGCAATAACGCTGGGCTTTCGACGCTGCCGCTTTTCGGGCACCGGCGAGCATCTCTGGTCGGGGAAGGAGGTTGTAGCGCTCGATGGGAGCGGTGGAAATCGCCGACTGCGAACAGTAGTGGCAGTCTTCCTGGCAGGCCCCGCTCTTGGCATTTTGCAACATCTGGAGGCGAACGGTCTTGCCGAAATAGTGGGATCGCACGGTGAATGCGGCTTGGAGGAGCCCCAGCAACTGCTCATCCGGACTGTTAAGCACAGCCTGGCACTCGCTCCTGGTCAATGTTTCATCGCGCAAGGCTTTGGCAGCAAAATCCTGATAATCAATCATAGGGCACTCCATCGCCTGTAAGATGTTGCGTTGATTGCGACGCAGATGACAACAGGTCTGTGTGGTAGAACAATTGGCCGAAAACCTACACGGTTTCGAAGGGAGAAGCAATGCCCTGGTAGGGAACCGTAGAGACTGGCAGGGGGGCGCGGTCCTGACCTGGGACCGCTTGACCGGCATTGGGCAGCGCGACTAACGTATTCCATGTCCCACAGCGGCGGCAGCGACCAGACCAGTCGGTCGATTCTTGCTGACAGGCGGTACAGACATAGGGCACGACGACACGCTTTTTGAAATGTAGGGCTTTCTTGAGTTCGATGATGGCCTCCTCCATTTGCTGCTTGCGGAGAAAGAGATTGGCCATGATCTTATGGTAGTCGACCAATTGGTCCTGTATTCCTTCAACGGTCGAAAGGATGTCGAAGGCTTCGTCGACCATCTCGAGTCGGTAGTAGAGCTTGCCAAGATAGAACTGCAGGGTGGGATTATGCGGGTCTTGACGGAGAGCTTCCTGATAGACACGGATAATTTCGCTGGGTTCGCCCTGTTCGAGAAAGAGTTCTTCCAGGCGGTGCAAGATGATGATGCTACGGGTCTTGGCATAGACTTTCTTGAGAATTTCTACCGCCTGCTTGGTCTTGTTTTCCCGGATCAAAATTTCACCAATGCCGATATAGGCAGGCAAAAACGTCCGGTCTTTCTTAATGGCGCCTCGGAAATAGCGCCGAGCTTTGTCGGGATGGCCCCGTTCCAATAGTTGACGTCCTACCTCGTAAGTGCAGCCTGTGAGGAGGTGAGCTGCAGCCTGCCGTTCCGGCTCAGGCAAGTTGGCCTTGAGGAGACGATGTTGGATTTCGAGCGCCTCACTCCATTTTTCGAGCCTGATCAACAGATCGCGCTTGCGGATGAGCGCGGTAAGGTTATCCGGTTCGATCTTGAGCATCTTGTGCAGCGTCTGTAGGGCGTCCTCATAGCGCTTGGCACCCTCCAAGTCGTTTGCCAGCTCCAGCAGGATTTCAATGTTCCGGTCGTCGACTCGATTCGCTCGTTGGTGGAGGCGGATCGCTTCGGTGAAGTTGTTTTCTGCGCGGTAAATGTTTCCCAGCCAAAGCAGCGAGTCGACACGATTCGGATCCATGGCCAGCGCCCGCTCGAACAGGCCAATGGCTTCGACGGTGCGTTTTGACATGAAGGCGTGGGTACCATCACGATGGAGCGTATCGATTTTTTCCTTGCGCCGCAGCAACCTGGTGCTGCGCCAGTTGCCAATTACATGGGCCGTCTCCCTCATGCCAACTGCCAAGGCTACGAGCACGGCGCCGACAGCCATGGAAAAGACGATGAGTGTGACAGGACTCAGTTCGAACTGGATGGAGGGACTGGTCCGGACTTCGACCGTGCCGGGGTTCAATTCGCGGAAATAACTATAGAGAAAGATTCCGGCACTGATAAGAAATATGGTGATGAGCAGTCGGAGCATCGGACTAGGCCTTTGAATTCATGGATGCTTTTTTCCGTTTCACGGATCGAAGAGCGGCAGCCGGTTTTGTGACCGGCGGTTCGTCTGCGATGGCGATGCGCTTCGCGTCGGCCCACAACCGTTCGAGCGCGTAATGTTCCCGAACATCCTGCCTGAAAATATGGGCAATGACATCGCCAAAGTCTATCAGGACCCACTGAGCGGACCGCGTGCCCTCGACGCTCAGCGGTTTGGAGCCGGAGCGAGAGAGGCTACTGGTGATATGATCCGCGATAGCGCTTGCTTGACGATCCGAATCCGCAGTGCCTATGACTAGGTAGTCGGCAACAGAGGTCAGCGGGGCTACGTGAAGGATAAGAGCCTCGGTGGCCTTTTTATCACGCATTGCCCGGGCAATGGCGAGGGCCGTAGACCTAGCTGTTTGTGCGATCGCGCTCCTCTTGGTAGAGATGATGTCGAAGTATATAAGATTCCACTAATGGCGGCAATAGATTTGCCACAGGGAGTCCTTGGCGAATTCGCACACGAATATCTGATGCGGAAACTGCGCAGGGTGGTAGCCGGAGACAGGTCAGTTGTTGCTTCCCAAGAGGCACTTCTATGCGGGAAATCCGTCCTTCGTCCAGGTCCGTCAGCGAAGAGGATGGAATCGGCGGGAGTATCGAAATAGTTGAGACGGAGCGAAACGACAGACCAGGCCGGGAGAGGACGACAAAGGAACAGAGCTGCAGGAGGGTCAGAGGGTCGCGCCAGGAAGGGAACTCCAGGAAGGCGTCGAGCCCGATGAGGAAGAATAGTTGAGTGTGCGCTCCATACTCCTGTTGCAGTAGGCGAATGGTGTCGATGGAGTAGGACTTGCCCGGTCGGCGGATTTCAACATCCGAAACGAAAAGAGAGGGGGCTGAGGCGATGGCTAGGCGAACCATCTCATAGCGGTGGTGGACCGGTGCCAGGCTGTCGTTCGGCTTATGGGGTGGGTGACTCGTGGGGATGAAGAGGGTTTGGTCGAGCCCGAGGGCCTCGCCTGTCTGCTGTGCAATAGACAGGTGACCGTTATGCACCGGGTCAAAACTGCCGCCCAGTAGTCCAAGTCGCATAGTCGGTATTGGAGGGTGAGTGGTGAGTGGTGAGTGGTGAGTCGTAGAATCTTGAGAGGGCATTACTCAGCACCCAGCACTACAAGATGGCGAGGTTGTCTCGGTGGATGACTTCTTCATATTCCTGCGGGCCTAGCTGCTGCTGGATCTCAATTGTTTTTAGCCCTTTGATGCGTGCCAAGGTGTCTGAGGAGAAGTTCACGAGCCCTTTGGCGAATTCTTTGCCGTCTTGGTCTAGACAACTGACTGCATCTCCCGTCTCGAATGGACCACTGACATTCAGAATACCGGAAGCCAACAGGCTCTTGCCACGTCTGGCCAATGCCTCGACAGCACCAGGGTCGAGTGTCAGGGTCCCTCGCGGCCTAAGGGTGAAGGCGATCCAATGTTTTCGACTGGTGAGCCGACGTTCCTTCGCGAGAAAGAGGCTGCCACCTGATCCGCCGGCCAAGACTTGTGGAAGGAGGCCGGCTCTTTGCCCGTTCAGGATCAATGTGGCGACTCCATACTTACTGACTTTCTTCGCCGCCTTGATTTTCGTGGCCATGCCCCCAGTTCCTTCGAACGTGGTGGAGACGCCGGCTCGTTCTTCGATCTCTTCAGTAATTTCCTGAATTAAAGGGATCAGCGTGGCCGTGGGGTTCTTGCGTGGATCCTGAGTGAATAAGCCGTCGATATCGGACAGGATGATGAGAAGGTCCGCGTCAACGAGATGAGCCACTTCAGCAGCCAGGGTATCGTTGTCTCCCACGCGGATTTCATCCACGGCGACCGTATCGTTTTCATTGATGATGGGGATCACGCCGAACCCGATTAGCGCTGCCAAAGTGTGGCGTGCATTGAGAAACCGTCGTCGATCGGCAAGATCCTGGTGGGTCAATAGAATCTGCGCCACTTTAACGTTGACTCGCTCAAAGGATTTTTCGTATGCCCACATGAGCCGGCTCTGGCCGACCGCCGCGGCAGCCTGTTTCACCGGGAGGCTTTTGGGATATTCCTTGAGACCCAGTTTCCTGATGCCGGAAACAATTGCGCCGGAGGAGACGATCAAGACCTCACGTCCGCTCGACCGGAGCGCCGCGATTTCACCCGCGAGCCGGTCAATCTGTTCCGGGCGTAACCCTGTGTCTCGGGACGCAAGGAGACTGCTCCCGATCTTGATGACGATGCGCGTGGCCTGTTTTAAAAGTTCGTCTCGCATGCTGTGGTGCGAAGTTGCGCCACCTGTTGCCCTACATAGGTGACGAGTTCCATCAGCCCTTCTCTTGTAGCGGCAGAGATCGAGAAGCATGCGTACTGATGATCTGTACAGTACTTTTGCAACTCACGCAGGTGCATCCGATCTCCGGCCACATCGATTTTTGTTGCGACCACCGCGAAGGGGCGTGCGGTGAGCCGCTCATCATAGGCGGCCAATTCTTGGCGCATGATCTCAAAATGTCTGACGGGCTTTTCAGTCGCCCATTCCGACACATCGATCATGTGCAGCAAAAAAGACGTGCGTTCGATATGCCGAAGAAATTGGAATCCCAGTCCCTTCCCTTCATGAGCACCTTCGATGATTCCGGGAATGTCCGCGACAGCAAAGCTTTCTCTTTCCCCCCAACGAACGATTGCCAGGTTCGGGGTCAGCGTCGTGAAAGGATAATCGGCGATCTTCGGTCGTGCTGCGGAGATCGTCGCGATGAGCGTCGATTTTCCCGCATTGGGAAAGCCCACGAGCCCGACGTCGGCCAACAGTTTCAGTTCGAGTCGGAGCGATCGTTCTTCTCCCTCTGTGCCTGTTTCGAACTCGGTGGGCGTGCGGTTAGTCGAGGTAGCGAAATGGCTATTTCCTCGCCCCCCGTGGCCCCCGTGAGCTCCCACGAATTGCTGTCCAGGGGCGACCAGATCAGCCAACATTTCATTCGTGTCTTCATCGAAGATCACAGTGCCGACGGGAAGGGGTACAACCACATTCTTTCCCGTTCTTCCGGAGCAATTCGCAGCGCCACCCTGGCGACCGCCCTCAGCTTCATAGTGTTTTTGGTAGCGGAGGTCGAGAAGTGTGGTTATGCGAGGGGACGCTTCAAATAGCACGTCGCCGCCGTGACCGCCGTCACCACCGTCCGGCCCGCCGCGTGGGACAAATTTTTCGCGCCGAAAACTGCACGCGCCGTCACCACCACGGCCAGCTTTGATATGGATATGGACTTCATCGACAAACATGGGCGTATCACTTCAGCCGCTGACGGTGTTAGTCATGGCACGCGAGGGACATCCCGTCGCACTCCTGCCTATCACCGGGAGTTCTCGTGGCGACGAAACTGTGACGAGAAAAGAGGAAAAGAATGTACTATGAAGTCGAAGGCGCGGAATAGACACTGACCTTCTGCCGCCCGCGGCCACGTTCGAATTTCACAGTCCCTGTGATGCGAGCGAAGAGGGTATGGTCTTTGCCGAGGCCTACGTTGAAACCGGGAAAGAACTTCGTCCCTCGCTGACGGATCAAAATGGATCCCGCCTTTACGGTCTGTCCGCCGTAGGCTTTGACGCCAAGATATTGGGGATTGCTATCCCGTCCATTTCGAGTTGATCCGCCGCCTTTATTTGTTGCCATGACTGGTCCTCGTTAGGCTGTTTCGATACCGGTAATACGCAATTTAGTAAAGCCCTGGCGATGGCCATTGGTCCGCCGATAGTTCTTGCGCCGCTGTTTCTTGAAGATGGTAATGGAGCGGGTCCGGCCATGGCCGATGATCTCAGCCTTGACCATGGCTCCTTTGACCAGCGGTTGTCCGATCTCTAGCCCTCTGTCGCTGTGAACCAGCCGAACTTGACTCAGCTCGATCGCCCCCCCAACAGCGCCCGGCAGCGACTCGACTTGGACCAATGATCCTGTTTCCACCCGATACTGCTTGCCGCCCGTCTCGATGATTGCATACATAAGCCCTTGTCTCCATTTACAGAAGCTCACTCTGTAACATAGGCATTTGAAGCGTGTCAAGGTTAAGCATGTGCAAACAACCAGACCGTCTAACTTGCTATCCATGGACGAAATGGTGTTGCCATGAGGGCAATCCTTTTCGAAGGATGTCAGGAGGTCCTTTACAAGCTGTGGTACGTAGCCGACTACCTACTCTAGATCCTTGAGCCCGACAATGGTAATAAACTCGACGACGAGGTCCGTTATTCCTCGTGTTTCCAATACCCTATACAATATGAGCTAGCAGGCCTGGAGATGTCTCATGAAGTGTCTCCCACGGTGCTATGCTAGAGGCAGTACCTTTGAGAAACTCATGCATAAGCGCATTGTCATCTAGAAGGGGGTGGCATCATGAACCATATAGACCCCCATGAAGTCAGGGCTAGTTTTTTTCTGATGGTGGGCTTGGCCATGTTGGCCTTTATCTGCGGCGTGGCCGCTCTAAGTACGGTCATGCGTCCGGCTCGGTGGACTGATCGTAAGTCAGCTCAATTCTAGGCTTTTCCCTCCCGCTCGACCTTCCCTGCGCCCGTCTGCAAGCGCGAGATCCAACCACCTGTCAATTTATGTAAAACAGCGACTGGCCTGGTTGGACCTCACTTTTGCATGCAGGTGCTATATTTGATCTACGCTGGCGAAATCTTATTCTAAAGATGGGGGAACAATCATGATCGGAAGTCCAATGAAAACAGCTGCCGTGGCAGCAATGGGGTTCATTCTGCTGGTGGGTCAGGGTTGTGGCACGAAATGGCTGCAATCTGATGGAGAGACGGGGGCGGGCACCGCGCAAAAAGGTGGTTCAGGGGGAGCACTCAGTGGTTTCTCCAAGAATCCCTCGGAAGAGCGCCTAGGGAAGGGCGGCGATATTGCCGCGCTCTCCTCTTTAGGTGGGATAACCGCCCGTCAGCGTGCGGAAATAACCAAAGAAGAAAAAGCAGCTATCGAAGCCGGCTTACTCGATGTGTTCTTCGGATATGATCAGTGGACTCTTTCAGATGCTGGAATGGAGGCCTTGAATCACGATGCACAGTGGCTGAAAGATCATCCTAATGCCGTGATGAAGGTTGAGGGGCATGCCGACGAGCGGGGCACGGCCGACTACAACCTCGTCTTAGGGGATAAGCGAGCCAAGACCGCGCGCAGCTATCTGATTGAGTCGGGTGTGGGCCCGAAGCAGCTGGCGATCGTGTCGTACGGCAAGGCGCGTCCTTTTTGCATGGAGACGTCTGAGTCTTGCTATCAGCAGAACCGTCGGGGACATGTCTTGTTGAATCAGAAGAAATAACCAGATTATTGGAGACTTCCATAGGGACCCCGGCGCTTCGTTACCCAAGCCCGGGGTTCCCTGTTTGAAGGGGGCAAAACAGGCATGGCTCTCATGAAAAAACAGCGGGATTCAACGAAGAGACGTTCTCATCCACACATGGTCGAAGAGCAGTCTCATAGAGAGAAACGACAACAGCCACGATTTACCTCGCAGTTCAGAAGCACCTTTTCAGGTGAGCAACGGGAAGGCCAAGGCCGGACGCTGGATCTCTCCTCCGGCGGCTGTATGATCGAAACAGATCAGCCGGTTATCACGGGGGCTACATTTGAATGCCGCATCTATGTTCCCGGGCTTGATTGGCCGTTGCGGATCGATGAAGCTCAAGTCCGATGGGTGAAGGCGAGGACATTCGGAGTCCAGTTTACGAAGATCCAGCCAGACGAAGAAGTAAAACTCGAGCGAGTCATTGCCAGTCTCAACGAAGAACTGAACGCATAGCCTTTCCCCTCTTCCCACCCGGTCGCTCCCCTACAGTGCGCGTTAGGATCTCCTTGTTCGTTCACGAACTAGTCGCAGCCTCCCGATTCATTATGATATAAAGCGCGACAGGAGCTGATAGAAAGACCTTCCAAGACTATTTTCAGACCGGGTAATCAGAAGTCGATACGATGGATCAGGCTGCACCTCCAGTACAGAAGGGATTCAGCATTGCAACCGTGGCCGGCGGCTGCTTTTGGTGCCTCGAAGCGGTCTATGACCAGATGAAGGGCGTGGTGGCAGTCGAGTCCGGCTACATTGGTGGTCACGTAGACCATCCAACGTATGAAGCCGTGTGTAGCGGGAGGACTGGTCACGCAGAAGCAGTCCGTGTCATGTTCGATCCCACCGTCGCCAGCTACCGCGAATTGCTGGAAGTGTTCTTTGCTATCCACGATCCTACGACCCTCAATCGGCAGGGGCACGATGTCGGGACTCAATACCGCTCAGCAGTCTTCTTCCATGGACCTGAGCAGAAACGGATTGCTGAGGAGGTGGTCGCAGGCGTGACGAAGGAAAAGCTCTATGCCAACCCGATCGTGACGGAAATCACTCCCGCCGGGACCTGGTACGAAGCCGAGCCCTATCACCAGGAATATTTTGCACGGAATCCCTTCCAGGGCTACTGTACAGCTGTGGTCGGCCCGAAAGTGGTTAAGTTCCGAAAGCAATTCGCGTCGAAGTTAAAGCCATAACCCTTCCCACCTCATTGAGGCATCCCAAACGATTCGTAGTTCGAATTCCTATTCTGCAGGGGGAAGGAGCGTGAGGTCTGGATGAATAGGATGGCGGGTACTCGGATCGGTTCCAGACCGCACGATGTGAGCAGTCCTGAAGCCTATCGATGCGGCAGCATCCAATTCGAATTCCGCGTCCGACAGAAAAAGAATGTCAGGAGGCGGTAGACCGATCTGATGGCTGATCTTGCGGTAACTCGACGAGGTCTTTTTCTCGCCGACAGTGGTATCAAAAAAGTGCTCAAACAGGGAAGTCACATCCCCGACGTTGGTATATGCAAAAAGGAGCCGCTGAGCCTGTTCTGAACCTGAGGAGTAGGTTCCCAAGCGGATGCCATGAGTGCGCCATTGTGTTAGGACAGGCAGGACATCGTCATACAGTTGCGGTGTAAAAGCCCCCTGTCGATAGCCCTCATCCCAGATCATTCCCTGCAATGTTTTGAGGCCGGCTACTTTTCTGTCCTGGTCGATCCATCCGGTCAGCATGACTGGTAGCTCCTCATACGCGGGGCGCGTCCCTGTTTCGCGCTCAATGACATCCTGACATGCTGCAGCCCACTGTACCACATTGGGATCATGGCGCCGCTCTTTGAGAAAGGGGGCGATACGGTGTTTTGCAAAGGGAAACAGGACCTCACGGACAAAGGCGACGGAAATGAGAGTGCCTTCGATGTCCATGAGGATGTATCGGACCATGAGGCGGCTACCAGCGATAACGCTGATCGATTCCGGAATGTGTATAGTGGGGAACCCAGCCGGCCTGGTCGGTGAAGATCCGGATTGCCCGCACCTTTGGAGGATCGCCCAAGTCGAACCAGTGTTTTGTGTTGGCCGGAACAGAAATCAGATCACCTTGCTCACACAACAGGGCAAAAACTTCGTCGTCGCGCCCTTCCGTATGAAACCAAAAGAGGCCGTGGCCTTCAACAAAGACACGGACTTCATCCTCGCTGTGAGTGTGTTCCCGGAGAAATTTTTCGCGAATCCCTTGCAGATTAGGTGTCTGCCCATCTACGCCGATAACGTCCATCGTCTGGTACCCGTACTTTTCCATTAAAGGCTTGAGTAGATAATCATAGGCGGCTAGGACTTGTTCGTTCGTGGCGCTGGAAGGTAGGTCTCTGTCCGCGGACCACCGTTCATTGACGATGCCTCGCAGGTCGAGAAATTGTCGGACGGCAAATGGATCCTGCAACGTCACGTTCTTATCGGGTATTCGCAGAGTAGCCATGCCACATCACCTCTCGTTGGCATTGGAGAAGATATTCGAAGACCTCGAGATGTCGTTTCGCCTCCGGTAAGTCCTTGCCCCAGGCATAGAGGCCGTGTCCTGCCAGCAAAAACCCATAGCAGGATCTCTCACTCGACAGAGATCGTTCCACCAGCATCGACAAGGCTTGCATATCCTGTGAGTTCGGAAAGACCGGCAAGGAGATGTCTACTTCATGAGTATCGATGCCGCTCAAGCCCTTCAGCAATTCCCACCCGGAGAGGAGAATGCGGCCTTCATCACGGGCCAGGTAAGAGAGCAACGCTGCAGGGAGTGAGTGGGTGTGCAGTACGGCTCCGGCTCCCATCGTGCGATAGAGCAGTAAATGGAGAGGGGTTTCAGCCGAAGGTTTCAGCCCCTCTACATCGATCGCATTACCATGCTGGTCGACAGAGAGGATGTGTTCAACCTCAATCGCGTTTTTGTCCACCCCGGAACTGGTAATCACGCAATAGGCGGGGGCAGCATCAGCCGGTAACCGCACGCTATAGTTGGTGCTTGTGGCAGGAGCCCAGCCCATGCGAGACGTCCATCGGGCAGTTTGGACTAACTGTTCAGCGAATGTTTTGAAATCGGGATAGTGTGGCACAGCCTACAAGCTGACGCTAATGTAGATGCCGCTGATCTTACTCCCATTCGGGAGAATGGTCAGGCTCATACAAATGAGGAATGGTCTTGATCCAACCAGGCGTCATCTTCTCCCTTCGTCTGGTCAGATCCATGTAGCCCTATGAAGTCGAATAGTCGTCGATCCAGAAGAAGTTGTGGCGCCACGTTTGATAGGGCGGCGAACATACTGTCTGTGCAGCCAGGCGACCGTTGTTCCCATTCGTGTAGAAACTCCTTCACCTGTTTCCGCTTGAGGTTCTCCTGCGAGCCACAGAGATCGCAGGGAATGATGGGAAACGCGCGGAGTTCCGCATACCGCGCGAGATCGCTCTCCCGCACAGAGGCCAATGGACGAATGACCAGATGCCGGCCATCTTTCGACCTCAGTTTCGGGGGCATCGTCTTGAGCTTGCCTGTATAGAGCAAGTTCAGGAACAGGGTTTCAATAAGATCATCGCGGTGGTGACCCAATGCGATCTTAGTCGCACCCAATTCCGTGGCAACGCGATAGAGGATGCCGCGGCGGAGTCTGGAACAGAGTGAACAGGTGGTCTGTCCCTCGGGGATGAGTCGCTTGACGATGGAATATGTATCTCGTTCTTCGATATGAAATGGTATTCCAATATCTGATAGATAGTTCGGGAGCACATGGGCAGGAAATCCCGGCTGCTTTTGATCCAAATTCACCGCAACAAGGTCGAAATGAATCGGAGCACGCCGTTGCAAGACCATCAATAGGTCGAGCAGAGCATAACTGTCTTTCCCGCCGGAAAGGCATACCATAACCTTGTCGCCATTCTGAATAAGACCATACTCACCGATGGTATCCCCGACGAGGCGGAGTAGCTTTGTCTGCAGCTGTTCTGCGATTTCGTCCAGTTTGGGACGTGTGTGTGAAGGGTTTGCCAAATGTGACATGGGTGGGCATTCTACGCGCCCAACTGCATGTCTGTCGATCGTTAGTCGGAGGCGCTATGGAGAATGATGAGAATCGGTCGAAGAGGAACATCGGGTCAGTACTATTCGTATGTACGGGGAACATATTCCGGAGCGTGACAGCAGAATATGCGCTCAAAGCCAGCCTTGGTCTCGGCACTTCCTGCATCGTCGGTTCGGCCGGGATCGATGCGAAGCCTCAGTCCATGCATGCCTGGGTTCAGGACCGGTTGAGCGAAAAGGGCGCTGACCCCGCCACACACGTCCCACGACAATTGACCAAAGAACTGGTTGAGGCTGCCGACCTTGTTATTGCGATGGGGCGAAACCACCAAGCCTTCGTTCGGGAACGATACGGGCGTGATATTCCCCTGTTTGCTCAGGTCTGTCTCGGCCAGGATCAGCCGATTCTTGATCTGCACGAAGTCTTGCCTGATTGGGAAAGCGATCCTGCGCAGGCCCGCTCCTACGTGTGCTCGGTGATCGATGTCATCTGGACAATGGCGCCGGCCCTTCTTCCTCGCCTCCGTTAGCCCGTCCTTGCGACACATATTGTCAATGTCGGTTCATTCTTGGCCCCCGTCGGATATTTCTTCTCCACACCGGGGGAATCTTGTGGCACATGCTATATTTTCTAGAGTACTGCTTGCAGGTTGAATGTCAGGATACGCGTCGATGCAACGATCACAGACACAGGCCGCGCCGGGGAATGATCGCCATGATCACGAGCCCGAATGGATCTCATGGCCCAATGAAAAGCTCCTGGACCTTCCCATGAACCACCTCGGTGTCACCCTCGATGGACCATTCCTGTCGGGACAGATTCAGCAACTCTATGCCGAACTCGAAGCCCGACAGCTTCTCTTCCGCCCCCATTTTTGGCTGTCCAATGAATGGTTCACTCCGGATGGGGTGCCAGGGATTGCCGTGCCGTTTTACCTGGCCCATCCACGACTCGAAAAACTTGAAATGGATCAGATGCTCGAGGTTGAGGGAGGGACCCCGGAATGGTGCATGCGCATCTTGAGGCATGAAGCAGGCCACGCGGTGGAAAATGCCTATCGTCTCCGCCGTCTCCGCCGCCGGCAGCAGATCTTTGGACGCTCATCCGAACCCTACCCCAAGTATTACAGCCCTCGGCCCTATAGTCGGAGTTTCGTACGGCATCTCGACGTGTGGTATGCGCAAAGCCATCCGGATGAAGACTTTGCGGAGACCTTTGCGGTCTGGCTCACGCCGGATTCGACCTGGGCTGACCGCTATAGAGGATGGCCGGTGCTCAAGAAGCTTCAATACGTCGATGGGCTTATGGAGGGGCTGGCTGCTGTCCAGCCCAAGGTCGTCACACGTGAAGAGGTCGATCCATTGCCCGACCTCAAGAAGACCTTACGCGAGCATTATGACCGCAAACGTAAGCATTATGGAACGGAACGGCCGTCATTGTACGATCCGGACTTGAAACGCTTGTTTTCCGATGCCCCTGCCTACGCCGATAAACCGGGCGCCGCCGCCTTCTTGAACCGTTTTCGAAAAGAGGTGCGTCGCAAAGTCGCGGCCTGGACCGGCGAATATCAATACACCATCGACCAGGTGCTCGAAGGGATGATTGAGCGTTGCCGGCAACTCCATCTGCGATTGCCGGTGGCGGAAGAGCAGGCGAAATTGGATTTCACGATTTTGCTGACCGTGCATACGATGAACTACTTGCGTAGCGGACGGCACAAGGTGGCGCTATGAAACGGTCCCGCATCCTCGTCCTGATGCATGAAGATTTGGTGCCGCCAGACTCCCTCAACGGGCAGGACGTGACCAGAGCGGAATGGAAGACGGAATACGACGTCGTGTCTGCACTTCGCAAGCTCGGCCATGATGTGAAGCCGCTGGGGGTCAAGAGCGATCTGGGGGTGCTGCGATCGGCCATCGAAGAGTGGAAACCGCACATCGCGTTCAATCTGCTGGAAGAATTCGATGGGGTGGCGGTCTACGATCAGAACGTCGTGTCGTATCTTGAATTGCTTCACGTACCCTATACCGGCTGTAACCCGCGTGGGTTGATGTTGGCGCGCGACAAGGTTCTCTCCAAGAAACTGTTCTCATTCCATCGAATCCCGTTCCCGGATTTCATGGTTGTGCCACAGGGACGGACGGTGAAACGGCCCAAGTGGCTTTCGTTTCCCTTAATCGTGAAATCGGTGACCGAGGAAGCGTCCCTGGGAATCTCTCAAGCCTCCATTGTTCAGGATGACGACAAGCTCAAGGAGCGGGTCGAATTCATTCACACGAGCATAGGGACCGGGGCCCTGATTGAACAGTACATCGAAGGGCGTGAACTGTATGTGGGGGTATTGGGCAATGGGCACGTTCATGTCCTGCCGGTGTGGGAGTTGATGATGGACAAGCTGCCGGATGATGCCCGCCGGATTGCAACCGAACGAGTCAAATGGAGTCGTGCCTATCAAGACAAGTATGGGATTCGCTCCGGTGAAGCCAGAAATCTTCCTGAAGGGAAAGCCGAAGAGATCCAACACCTCGCGAAACGCGTCTACCGCGTACTAGGACTGAGCGGATATGCACGCATCGACGTCAGAATGGACGCAGAGGGGCACGTGTATGTGTTGGAAGCCAATCCGAACCCACAGATCGCGCACGATGAAGACTTTGCGGATTCAGCAGAGAAAGCCGGTTATGCCTATAAGGATTTGTTGCAAGAACTGCTGCACATCGGCCTTCGCTGGCGGCCGGCCAAGGCGGCCTAATTCCCACCTCACTCAACTCGCTCAGATATTCCATCGTTCGACTAGGGGCCGAAACGGAAACCGAACAGCAAGGCTACATCGTTGTGGTCATGCTCCGGGAGTGATGGAGAAAGGTCGATGTCGTGGAGATTGACGATTAATGTTGTAGCCAAAGCAAGATTGTGGGCTACCTGGTACTCCACTGTGAGACCGAGGGGGATATTCCAACTCGTGTCATTACGGTCGATGCGTCCAGGGCCGGTTCCCCGGTCCAGGTCTGCGTGGATCAATCCAATTCCCGTGAAGGGCACCAGGTTGAATCCATTATTGAGACGAAAATGATAGCGAGCGACCCCGGCAAAGGAAATCTGGAACAGATCGCCAGTCGGAGAAAGCTGCATCATCGGTCCGACGGAGAAATTTCGATCAACGTAGTAGTCAGCGTTGAATGCCATGGTGAACACAGTATCATCGACTGTTCCCGCCGTGAATCCCAGGTCGCTGCCGAATCCCCAGCGGCCGTCAGCATGGGCCAGAGGTACAGGTCCGACTGTGACCGAAGCTAAGGTAGCCGTCAGGCTGGCGGCACAAATCCACCGTGATAATCTGCCAAAGACCTGTCGAATCATCCGGCGGACTGTAACACAAGGGGTCAGTACCGACAAGTCGTTTGAGCCTGATGGCATGAGTAGGGTATTCTCTCCGGCTCGGGGAGGGGAGCGCAGCATGTCAACCAACTCGATGACGCCGAGGCAGGTAGCAGTGGCTCTGGTTGCTGCAATGCCGAAGGGTGTCTCCATAGAGCAGTTGGAGGAATATGGGATTAAGGCGACGACGGAGCAGGCTCAGGCGATTACGCAAGAAGTGCTTTCATTGAACCTATTTTGGATCTTCGCCGCCATTGACGCGCATATCCCTCAAAAATATCAGTCTGCGATTTCTGAACTCATCATGGATGCAATGAAAACAGGATGGGGAACAATCCTTCCTGTCGGTTCAGCCAACTGGACCGTCTATCTCAACCAATGGCAGGACCGTCGGCGGAGGTATAGTCGCTTAGTTGAAGAGGGGGTAAGTCCACTTGCAGTAAGTGCAGAAGCAGCTACGCTGATGGAAGAGAACCGTTTGATCAAGGAAGCAGAGCGGCACAATCTTCTGACCCTCCTGATCGATTTCGCCCCCATCGACAGCTATGGGCGGTTGCTGGAAGATGTTGGATAATCTCCTAACCTACCCGGTGGTCAGAGGTAACGGTGCTCGACGATCTTTCCTGTCTTGTCTATCTCATAGAGCAATGGCGCGCCGGTTGGGATATTCAATTCCAGCACTTGCTCTCGCGAGAGCCGTTCTAACTCCATGACCAAGGCACGTAAGCTGTTTCCGTGCGCCGCGACGAGGATTGTTTCCCCCTTCAAGAGATAGGGCTTGATGGCCTGTTCATAGTAGGGCAACGTTCGCTCAGCCGTGTCTTTCAGACTTTCCCCTCCCGGCGGACGCACGTCATAGCTCCGCCGCCAGATCTTCACCTGGGCCTCGCCGTATTTTTTGGCGGTCTCGTCTTTGTTCAATCCCTGTAGGTCACCGTACATCCGTTCATTGAGGGCCTTGTCCTTCTCGATAGGGATGTTCGACTGACCGATCGTATCGAGCACCAGCCTGAGGGTTTCATTTGCGCGCTCAAGCACGGAGGTAAAGGCCCGATCGAATGTAAAACTCCGGAGTTTAATTCCCGCATTCTTGGCCTCCTCTATGCCTCGCGGAGACAGAGGCACGTCGACCCAGCCGGTGAAACGATTTTCCAAGTTCCATTGTGATTCGCCATGACGAAGCAGGACCAATCGAGCCATACCCAGCGCCTCCATGATCACATGACAGGGTTGAATATCCGCCACAGGATAAACGATCAGCACAGGAAGTGAAAGAGCGGGAGAGGAGGATGTATGCATGATTTCACGCAAGCAGACAAGCGAGAGATTTTCCCTGTTGACTCTGTTCTAACTAGGACTATTATAATAGTGCGTGGCAGGGTTGGTACCGAGGTCATTGGGGCAATGTGATCAGGTAACCAGAGAGGAGAATCAGTCATGTTTGTCGTACTTGGAGCCACAGGAAATACAGGATCGGTCGTTGCAGAGACCCTTTTGGCGCGGAAACAGCCTGTGCGAGTCGTCGTGCGGTCGGCTGAAAAGGGCCTGTCCTGGCAAGCGAAGGGGGCAGAGATCGCCGTTGCTTCGCTTGACGATGTGTCAGCATTGACGAAAGCCCTTCGAGGCGCGCAAGGACTCTACCTCTTGGTCCCTCCGAACTATGGAGCCACCGCCTGGCTTGCGGCGCAACGTCAACGCATGGATCAGGCGGCAGAAGCAGTGAAATCCAGCGGGATTTTGCATGTCATCTTGTTGTCGTCCGTCGGCGGACAGATTCCGGAAGGCACTGGTCCTATTCGTGCTGCTCGATACGGTGAGCAGCAGTTGGCAACCGTGGCGCAGAACCTGACGATCCTGCGTCCTTGCTATTTTATGGACAACTGGGCTCCCGTGATTGGTATGGCTAAAAGCCAAGGTATGCTGCCGACATTCATTTCGCCAGCAGCCAGGATTCCTATGATCTCAACCAAGGACATCGGGTTGGTGGGGGCAGAACGTTTGATCATGGGCGGCAAGGGGAAGCAGATTGTGGAACTGGCCGGACCAGAAGAGTACAGTCCTGATCAAGTGGCCGCTGCGCTCAGTCAGATCCTGGGGAAAGCTGTGTCGGCTCAGCTTGCGCCCTTGAGCGCGGTGGTGCCGACGTTCAAATCTTTCGGCTTCTCTGATGAAGCGGCACAGCTCTTTGAGGAGATGTATACGTCATTTTCCAAAGGGACAATCGGGTACGAACAGCCTGCGTCTCTTGTGCGCGGGACTGTCACACTGTCTGAAGCTCTGCGAGGAATGGTCTAAGGAAGGAGGCCGATCATGACTACAGTGACGACGATTGCCAAGGACATTCTGGGTGTCTATCAGCCTGGCTCGACCCACATGGTCGGAGACGGCTTTCCGGTTCGCAACCTCTTTCCCAGCCACGACCTCGATCGTGAGGTGAGCCCTTTTCTCATGCTCGACTATGCGGGGCCTCAGTACTTTGAACCGACCGACCATCCACGTGGCGTGGGGGAACACCCGCATCGCGGATTTGAAACTGTGACGATCGTCTATGAAGGTGTCGTGGCCCATCGTGATTCTGCCGGAAACGCCGGCGTGATCGGTCCCGGCGACGTGCAATGGATGACCGCAGCATCCGGCGTTGTCCACGAAGAGTTTCACGAAAAAGAGTTTGCCAACACGGGTGGGACGTTGCACGCGATTCAGCTATGGGTCAATCTCCCGAGGGCCTCAAAGATGTCGGCGCCGGGATATCAGACCATTCTCAATGCCGACATTCCGTCAATCGACCTCGGTGGGGGGGAGTTACGGGTTATCGCAGGATCATTCCAAGGACAGAAGGGACCGGCTCACACATTTACGCCGATCCAGCTGTATGACATTCAGCTGAAAGCAAGATCTCGCGCGTCGCTGGCGTTGCCGGACGGACATAATACCTCGATCTTCGTCTTGCAGGGAGCGGTTTCTGTCAATGGATCTCCACAGGCAGGAGAAGCCGAGCTGATCGTCTGTGCACGCAATGGATCGCAGGTGACGATCGAAGCACAGGAGGGTAGTCGGCTTTTGATCATGAGTGGGGAGCCCATTGAGGAACCGATTGCGCGCTATGGCCCCTTTGTCATGAACACGAAAGCCGAGTTGGTTCAGGCGGTGCAAGACTATCAGGCCGGCAAAATGGGACACTTGGCTGGACGTTGAAACAGCCCTGCTCGCGCAACGCGCCCTCGGAAGGAGAGACAGGGAGCCATCAGACCATCCTTCTTGCTCGCAGAACGCGCATGATGAAACGGTGCTTGTTCGATGCGCGCAGTGAACGACAGTCTGGTGACTCTTGAAGAGAAAGGGCGAGATGACATGGAGAAACCGTTCATGAATATCTCAATCGAGATCTATTCCGATGTCATTTGCCCTTGGTGCTATGTTGGGAAACGTCGGCTTGAACGGGCATTGGGTCAATTAAGAGATAGGGCGCAGGCGCAGATCAGCTGGCGACCCTTTCAGTTGAATCCGACGATGCCGCCCGAAGGAGTGGATCGGACCGCCTATCTGAAGGCCAAGTTCGGGACCTTGGAGAACTTTGGGCGGATGAAAGATCAGATCCTTGCTGCCGGCGAAGAGGAGAAGATTCTCTTTGCCTTCGACAAGATTCATCGTACACCAAACACCTTTGCAGCCCATAGGCTGGTTTGGTATGCGGCACAGCGTGGGAAACAGGATGAAGTGATGGAAGCCCTCTTTCGTATGTATTTTCTGGAAGGCAAGAATATCGGTGACGTGAAGGACCTTACGCACGTCGCTGTCGAAGTTGGATTGGATCGAAAAGAAACGGAACATTTTCTGGCGAGCGACAACGGCACGGTTGAGGTCAAGGGTGAAGAAGCAGTGGGTCGTCGGCTGGGTATCCGAGGAGTACCCTATTTTGTCTTCAATGGCCGTATATCAATCTCTGGAGCTCAACCTCCGGATATCATTGTGGCTGCCATTCAGAATCTAGCAGACCATGGAAGAATACAGCTTTAGACAATACACCTGCGGAGTATTTTATACCGGTGCCGCTCTCGACATAGCTGCAGGCTGTTCAAAAAGACTGTCCAGCAAGGCCGCAGGCGGAGCAAGAACCGGAGGTATACCTCAGGGGCGCACGGTGCGACGGATAAGGAGCACCACGTCTGTGCGCGCCGCCGAGTGGTGAGGCGGCCGGGTCCCCGTTGAGGATTCTTGCGAGCTGAGAACGATGCTGGCGGGCTTTTTCAACAGCCTGTTAGGAAAGGAAGAGGGATTATGGCCGTCCAAGTTTACGGATGTAATCACATTGTCATTGAGGTTACTGACGCAAAGAAAGCTGTCAATTTCTATGCAGACGTCTTTGGCTTGAAAATGCTTCGCGGCGGGGAAGGCGCCGCGTGGTGCAAGCTGGGTGAGCATCAGTTCATGGCGATCTTTGAAGTGGAAAAACTTCAGCCGGACCGCGTGAAGCATTTTGGATTGATGGTCCGTGATGCCGTTCAGATCAAAGAGGTACGACAGAAACTCACAAAAAAATACAAGCTCAAAATGCAGCCCAATTTCCGTTGCGATTTCCGGGATCCTTGGGGTAACCGCATCCAGGTCGGCGATCTCAGTGACGAATCGCTCGTCTGGCTTCTCCCCTACCAGGAAGTTCAGAAGGTCGGAATTACGTTTGCCAAGCAATCACGAAAGAGGATGGGTCGATAAGTGCACCGGACCTCAGCCAATGACTCCGGGGGACTGCTCAGCCTAATTTCCAAGCGGATAACATTTGGAAGTGACGTGTCCAATCGTTGAGGGAGCCTTTCATGCCGGACGCACAGTGGGTTGATGTTGGAAATGTCGAGGAGCTGAGGGAAAAGCCAGTGCAAGAAGTTCTCGTCGGGAAGACGACGATCGCCCTGACGTACAAGGGAGGCTCCTTTGGCGCTATCTCCGGTGTCTGCAATCACGTCGGGGGCCCATTGGGTGAAGGCACACTCGACGGCGACTATCTCGTCTGTCCCTGGCATTACTGGAAGTTCCATTACAAAACCGGTCAAGGGGAGGCGGGATATGAACGAGATCAGGCTCCGAGCTATGCCACAAAGATTGAGAACGGACGACTCTATGTCGATCTATCATCAGCCACGAAGCGGAAGAAGCAGTCCCACAAACCCCATCCGCTCGCACGTCCGGTGTTGCGTCAGGCAGGTCCGATCCGCGTCGTGGGGATCTCGACGACGGCGATGACTCCGGAACATCCACGATATAGTACCTCTGACGCGATGCTGGAAGTTGCCCTTGACCATGCCCGAAGCGCGCTCAAACTAGAGACACAATGTGTCAAACTCCGCGAGTTGAATTTTCGCGCTTGTGAAGGTTTCTATTCGAAATCGGCGCAAGCCTGTACCTGGCCCTGCTCGATCACGCAAATGGACCCGACCGATCAGCTCGATCGTGTGTACGAGGCCATCGTGCATTGGGCCGATGTGATTCTGATTTCAACCCCGATTCGCTGGGGTAACGCGAGCAGCCTCTATTACAAAATGGTCGAGCGGATGAACTGCATCCAGAATCAGGAGACTATCGCGAACAGACATTTGCTGAAGAATAAGGTCGCCGCGTTTATTGTCATGGGTGGACAAGACAATGTTCAAGGCGTGGTAGGGCAGCTCATGACCTTTTTCGCAGAAGTCGGCTGCCAGTTCCCTCAGTTTCCATTCATTGCCCATTCACGCGGCTGGAGCGCGGAAGATATGGAACGAAATGTCAGCGAAGTGCAGAACAGTCTGGAGCTTCGTGAAGGAGCCCAGGAATTGATTGCCCGAGCTGCGGACATGGCGAAGCTAATGATCGACGGCCAGATTCCTGAGCATCCCCTCGTCCGTGGCGGTCGCAAGGCGCATCAACTCGATAGTGAGCCGGCCGGCTAATGGTCGCTTGAGTCTTGAGGAGACGGATTATGTCGGAGCCGGGTTACAGGAACGCGCACCTCAACCGTATTTTTCAAGCGCTGCTTCGCTTGCACAAAGCCTTGCTTGACGACGAAAGGGTGTCCTATGAACGGGTGCATGGGCGTATCCCATCGAATGGAGCATTTTTGCAGCTGGTGCTGGAGGATGCGTGGTTTGCCTGGTTGCGCCCGCTGTCGCAATTGACGGTCAACCTCGATGAACTCTCGGGAGAAGGCGAGACATCGGCCCGCACGGAAATCATTGCTCTGCTCACGTCGGCACGGACGCTGCTGACACCCACTGAAGAGGGAGAGGGGTTCGGTAAGCAGTATTACGATGCGCTGCAACGAGAGCCGGATGTCGTGCTGGCACACGCGGCCGTCACGGCGCTGCTCAGGCAGTCGTTGTCCAACAAGGAGTGATTCAGATGAAAGTCCATTACCTCGGACACGTTGTCTTCTATGTGAAGGACCTGGATCAATCGCTGGCTTTTTATCGCGATCTACTCGGATTTCAGGAAGTCGGGCGGATTTTCAACGGGGCAGCCGCAGCGCTGACGGCCGGGCGCACGCATCATGAACTGTTGCTGATCCAGGTCGGTGATGTGCCGGGACCTCCACCTGGACCGCGTCGCGGGTTGTACCACATCGGGATCAAGGTGGGAGACAATCTGGATGAATTGCGCGCGGCGAAGAGAGACCTTGAACGGGCCGGTATCACAATCGCCGGCATGAGCGATCACACGGTGAGCCAAAGCCTCTATCTCCACGACCCTGACGGTAATGAAGTGGAACTCTATGTCGACGCGGACGAATCGGTGTGGAAGAACAATCCGGCGGCGGTCGTGTCGCCCATCAAACCGTTACATCTGTAACGTATACAAGGAGGACCGTTTATGGAGAAGCCACGCATTGCAGCCAAGCAGCCCGAAGTGCTTACGTTGGAAGCGGGAACGTACTACTGGTGTCTATGCGGACGATCGAGGGACCAACCATTCTGTGACGGGTCCCATCAGGGAACTGGGTTCGAACCGGTCGAGTTTACCGTCGATGAAACGAAAGAAGTGGCCTTGTGCATGTGCAAGCAGACCAAGACTCCACCGTATTGCGACGGGACGCACCAGACGCTCTAAGAGGATGACAAAACCCCCACGATGAGGGGGAATGGGGACCGATTGATCTTCACTGCGCGCGACCTTCACACCCGCCACCCACTGGCACGTCGAGACGTGCCAGTAGCCCGGGCGAGGGCTTTCTAACGCCGCGCGTTGCGCGTATCCCTTCGAGTTTTCTTTATGGTTCTTCAAGAGAGTGGCCAAGGCTGCCCTCATCTGCGCGCATCGAACGAGCACATTCTTAATCGTGCGCATTCTGCGAGCAAGGAGGACACCTGGCCGCTCCCTCTTCCCCCTCTTGAGCCGTTACGGACGGTTAGTCCATACTGACCCCCCTATGGATACGTTTCCTACATCTCCCTGCGAGACTCTGGCGGAGCGATACCAAGCCTTGCTGGAGGTGGCGGAGGCGATCTCCGTGCACCGCGATCTCCACAAACTGTTTCGAGACCTCGCCCAGCGCCTGCCTCGGGTCGTCCATGTGAATTTTGTCGCCCTGTCTTTACACGATCCTGTCCGAAACACGATGCGGTTGCACGCCATTCAGGCCAACGTACCGGCCGATCTCGTGGGCGGCCATGAGGGGCCAGTCGAAGAGAGTCCCGCCGGATTGGTCTGGCAGACGCAGGAATCCGTCATCGTGCCGTATCTGGCCGAAGAACGTCGTTGGCCGAAGGTCACTCAACACATGAGTGAGGACGGCGTGAATTCGTTTTGTGTCGTTCCTTTGACTACTGCGGTGCGGCGATTGGGTGCGATGGGATTTTTAAGTTTGCAGAAAGAGGCCTATGGTGAAACGGACCTGGAGTTTCTCCAGCAAGTCGCCAAACAAATTGCTGTGGCGGTGGACAATGTCCTCCATCATCAAGACCTCATCCATGGACGAGACCGATTACGTCTCCTGCTGGAAGTATCCGAGTCTATTGCGTCACACCGAGACCTTGAGGAGTTGTTTCGCGATCTTGCGCAACGGCTTCCTCAGATCGTCCCGTTCGATTACATCAACGCGGTTTTGCATGAGCCCGCGCGCGATGTCATGCGCCTGTGGCTCTTGGTGACCACGACACCCAGTACGATCAGTCCCGGCTTGGAACTGTCCATCGACCAGTCTCCCGGGGGATTGGTGTGGAAAACCCAAGAGCCTTTGACTGTGAACGACATCACGCAAGAACGACGCTTTCCGAAGCTGATGGCCATGCTGCGCGAGAACGGGGTCCAATCTTTTGGGGTGGTTCCTCTCACAACGGCGCAGCGTCGGTTAGGGGCGATGGGATTTGGGAGCTATCAGCGGAGAACCTATCAGGAAGCAGAGATCAACTTCATGCAGCAGGTGGCAAATCAAGTCGCTGTGGCCGTGGATAATGTCTTGCACGCGGCGAGCGCTCAATCCGCTCAGCAGCAGCTGAAGTACGAACGAGACCGGCTCAGCTTGGTGCTGGAGATTAATAACGCCGTCGTGTCGCACCTCGAACTGCGAGAACTCCTGAAAGCGATCTCCACCTGCCTCCGTCGTGTGCTCCCGCACGATTTCGCGTGGTTTTGTCTCTATGATCCCTCGACGCGCCAGTTACGGTCTCATGCGCTCGACTTTCCCAGCCATCAAGACTTTGTCGAGGCGGGAGATTCCATTCCGTTGGAAGGAACCCCGGAAGGGCTGGCGTTCACAACCCAACAAACCGTTCTCGTCAGAAGTCTCGACCTCACGGAGTTTCCTACGGAGATCATGAAACGGGCCGAGGCCGAAGGCCTGAAATCGGGATGTGCTGTGCCGCTGATCTTGCATGGGCGAGCCCTCGGCACCTTGAGCGTCGTCAGTATGCAGGAGGGTGCATTCACCGACGACGATGCGAAATTGCTCAGCCGGATCGGTGCCCAGATCGCGCTCGCCGCTGCGAATTCCATGGCCTTTCAGGAAATCTCATCGCTGAGGGATAAGCTGGCAAAGGAAAAGCTATATCTGGAGGAGGAAATCCAGACCGCGTACAACTTCGAGGAAATCGTCGGAGACAGCCGGGCTCTCAAGCTGGTTCTCAAAGAGGTCAAGACGGTTGCTGCGACGGATTCGACGGTCTTGATCTTGGGCGAGACAGGGAGCGGAAAAGAACTGGTTGCGCGGGCGCTCCACAATGGCAGCACGAGGCGGGAGCGAACGCTCGTGAAACTGAATTGTGCTGCGATTCCGACGGGACTGCTGGAAAGCGAACTCTTCGGACATGAACGAGGCGCATTTACCGGCGCGATTGCCACCAAGGTCGGCCGATTTGAATTGGCCGATCACGGGACGATCTTTCTCGACGAGGTGGGAGAAATTCCGCTGGAGTTACAAGTGAAGTTGCTCCGGGTGCTCCAGGAGCAGGAGTTCGAACGATTGGGGAGCACCAGGACAATTCGCGTGAATGTTCGCATACTTGCCGCAACCAATCGCGATCTTGGCCACATGGTGGCGGAGCAGAAGTTTCGCAGCGACCTCTATTACCGGCTCAAGGTCTTTCCGATCACAGTGCCTCCCCTACGTGAGCGTCCGGAAGATATTCCCTTGCTCGTCAGGCACTTTGCTCAGAAATTCGCCCTGCGGATGAAGAAACGCATCGAGACGATCCCGTCGGAGGCAATGAAAGCGCTCCAGGCCTATCACTGGCCCGGTAACGTGCGAGAGCTGGAGAACTTCATCGAGCGAGCGGTAATCCTGACCCAAGGATCGGATCTGGTTGTGTCACTCGCAGAATTGAAGCGGACGCCGGGTCACGTGACGAACGCCGGGGCTATGACACTTGAACAAGCCGAACGTGAACACATTCTCAAGGCCCTTCGCGAGTCTGATTGGATCATTGGTGGTCCTGCCGGGGCTGCTGCCAAGCTTGGGATGAAGCGAACGACTCTCCAATCAAAAATGCAGAAGCTCGGTATCTCTCGCCATCTATAATTAGTCAGCCTCTCACCCGTCCCATGAATGTTCCAGGCTCGTGCCGATCTTTCGGCACCGTGCCGTCACTTCGGCAGGTCGTCTTCGGCATTTCTTTTTCCTGCGAGTGACTTTCCCGAACAGGATCACCCATCTCCTCTATTTTTCATTGACATCGACGATTCAGGTTGAGCAGGAACCTTCTGGAACGCAAGTTGCCATTCATTCTCATCATGAAGGGTTGTGAGTTTATCGCTGAAGGAGGCATCAATGGATACAGCGTTGGCGGTGACACAACAGCAATCGATTGAGTTGGCCGATCCGCGTTGGGCAAGAATCCACGACACCGATCGTTGTCCGCGCTGCAGCGGGCTCATGGTCGCCGAATGGTGCCAGGATCTGTCGGACTATCGCGCTCAGCGTTGTGTGCAATGTGGCGAAGTCATCGATCCAGTCATTCTGCAGAATCGTCTGCAATATGGAATGACAATCGGTCCAGCTAAGGGATCAGAGCAGACGCCGCAACTCCCTACGGCGTTTCTCGCTGAGGTAGACAGGCCCCTTTCCACACCCCGGAGGGGCCCGTCTGCTCGGTGAGCCCTCGCGATGGGTGACGAGCATAGATGGACGGGGACTGTCGGGCGTAACAAGGAGGATCACATGGAACTGACAATTATGGTGGTGCTGGCCATCGGCGTACTCGGTTGGGGTGTTCGTGTTATGCCATGGCGAACGGTGAAAGCACCTGTACGTTTGACCCAAGGCATCGTGTGGCGACGCGGACGGATATGGCGCTGATGAGCTGGCCACAGTGAACAGGCTGCGGAGATGGACGACGGCAGTCCCCGAACGAGTAAGACGCCCTCGATGATGCCTTCCCTGCCGGCGGCACGAGCAACGGGTCAGTTTTCAATCGGAGAGGAGGATTTGATCATGAGAAAAAAGAGGAGAGGGCTCGGCGGCGCGACGGCACTTCTGCTGGGGCTCGCACTCGCCCACTCTGGAATCGCCGCCGCCCATGGCACCGCCAGCGGAGAAGACGACCCCTGTCTCCGCCAGGTCGGCGAGCGGGTGGTGCATTTCAACGCCTATCAGCCGCAATACGAGGTGAAAGCGCAGTACTGCACCGACATCCCCAAAGCGGGCGAGACCTTCCTGGTCGTGGACCTCGTCGATCCGGCCCTGCGCAGCGAACCGGTGGGGATGCGGATTGTGAAGGGGGGAGGGAACGACGACACAGAAGATGAGCTCGTGGCCGATATTCGCCCGAGCACGCACCCGGACGGCGTACTCCGCAGCGAGGTCCGGCTGGACGAGGGGCTGTATACGGTCACAATTGCATCGGAGAAACAGAATCTGATGAAGCGCCCGCAGTATCTGTTACGCGTGCAGATGACCGACTATCAAAAGCTGGTGCAGACCCTGGCCGTTCCCTTGTTCGGGGTGTTACTTGTGGCATGGCTCGGATACAAACTCCTCCGCTCGACTTGGCTGCGGAATTGGTGGACTGTCCTCCGGTCGTAGAAAGGGTGTTCGATGGAATTGAAGATACCAACTCCAGAACAAGCCTATTGGGGATTGCGGGCGATGAAGACTGTCGCACTCGCGGATGGGATGCTCGACGATTCGGAGCGGCATATGATGGACGCGGTTCAACGGATCTTCGGCACGACCTATTCGCTGGAAGAGGTTGCTCCAATCACACCCGATGAGCTGGCCCGGTCCTTTCCCGATCCGCAGCTAAGACAGCAACTGGCCCAGGGACTCATTGTGATGTCTCTCATCGACGGGAAAGCCAATGCCCAGGAGACGAACCTGGTTGAGCAATTCGCGCAGGCGCTCGAAGTCAACGCGCTCGAGGTGAAGGGCCTGCGACATGTTCTCAAGGGAGAGATTCTCCAATTGCGCCTTGATCTGGTGCGCCGATTCTGGCTGAGAGACAAGGTCAAAGAGATCTGGAACACAGAGGGCATCCGGGGCCTCTACACATTCATGCGCGGGATGCTCGGCGCGAACGAAGATACGGCGCTCGCAGCCCGCTACCAGGCATTGAAGCATTATCCATCCGGATCTTTGGGGCGTGCGTATTGGGAGTACTGCCGCAAGAAGGGGTTTGCTCTACCGGGAGAAAAGGGTGGTGCGCCAGAACAAATTTTGTTTCACGATTGCGCGCACCTTCTTTCCGGTTATGGAACGGCTCCGGAGGAAGAAGTCCAGGTGGCCTGTTTCAGCGCCGGCTTCCAGCGGCGCGACCCGTGGCTCTTCGTCTTCTTCGTTCTACTCCAATTTCACGTGGGCATTCGTATGACGCCGATCACTGAGGCCAGAACGGGATTCTTCGATCCGACAAAGGCGCTGATCGCAATTCGACGGGGGGCTGCGATGAACGTGGATCTGAACAATGGCTGGGAGTACTGGCCTGTGATGGGTGAACAAGTCGAAGAACTTCGAAGGCGGTACAACATTCTTCCGATGGAAGCCTTCTATTGAGCAGACCGACCGGACGGTTGACACCAGACCGACCGGACGGTATTCTTCATCCATGAAACAAACAACCTCGAAGTTGCAAGACATGCTTCTCGATGCGACTGAAGCTGTGGTCGCCCGCCAAGGCATCGCAAACCTGACGCTCGACGCCGTCGCGACCGAAGCATGCATGAGCAAAGGTGGCCTGCTGCATTACTTCCGGTCGAAGGACCGACTCGTCGAAGCGCTGGTCATCCGCACTGCCGAAGGCTGGCGATCGTGCTATACCGAAGCCTACGAGCGCACACCCGAAGGGCCCGGGCGTATGGCGCGCGCGCTCTTGGATCACTGCCTTTCGGACGCCAAGTGCTGGACGGAGGAACTCCGGCGCAGCTCCTCCGCGGTGTTCGCGGCGCTCGCTCAGAACCCCGCGTTGATCGAGCCCATGCGCGCGGTCTACGCCGATCTCCACCGGCGCATCGCGCAGGATGGCCTCCCGCCAGGCGTCGCCGAAGCGGTCGCTGCCGCGATCGATGGCCTCTGGCTCGACTGGGTGCTGGGAATCGTGCCCCTAGAACAAGACCGTGTCGTTCGAGTGCGCCGCGCGCTGGAAAACATGCTGACCCATGTGACACAGAACCGACGTTCCTCCAGGATCAAGAGTATGCCAAGGAAGCGTGCGGGAGGGCGTCGCATATGAATCGTCGGGGTTGGATTGGATCTTCTCTACTGCTCCTCGCTGTTGTCTCGGTGGGGGTAGGTTTGGCGGCTTGGAAGTATACGTCCATACAGGCCGCCGTGGCGGCTTCGGCGAATCAACCGGAGCCGATGGAATCTGTAACGGTCGCCATCGCGAAAGAGGTTGAGCATCGCCACACCGCCACGTCCATCGGGACGGTTCTGGCGCTGCGGTCGATCACGTTGCGCAACGAACTCCCAGGCACTGTCCGTTATGTCAGCCTCACACCCGGACAAATCGTCGAAACAGGCAAGGTGCTCGTCGCACTCGATGTATCTGTCGAGGAAGCTGAGCTGAAAGCGCAGGAAGCGCAGGCTGCCCTCGCACGCGCGGTGCTCAACCGCAGGAGAAACTTGAGTCATGACCGTGCCACGACCCAGGAAGAGGTGGATCGTGCGCGCGCAGACCTCGATGTCGCGCTGGCGCAGATCGCGCGCACCAAGGCGATCATCGCTCGCAAGACCATTCGAGCGCCATTCCACGCGCGGGTCGGCATGGCGGACTTGCACCCCGGCCAGTATCTGAACGAGGGCACCGAACTCACGACGCTGCAGGGTATCGACGACGCCGTGCATGTAGACTTCACAGTTGCACAGCAGATTGCCGCCGGCTTGCGGGAAGGCGACAGCGTCGAGGTCTCTGCTGCCGGCCAATCATCCCCGATCACAGCCAAAATCGTCGCGGTGGACGCGCGTATCGACCCCACGACTCGCAACGCCACGGTGCGCGCGAGGATTGAAGGGGCGGCCAACGCGCCGTCACCCGGCTCTTCGGTGCGCGTCCGGGTTCCGCTCGGGCTGCCGCGCAAGGCCGTCGCCGTCCCCGCGAGCGCGCTGCGGAAGGGCCCGGGCGGCGATCAGGTGTTCGTGATCGAGCCGGACCAGAACGGTAAAACCCGTGCGCACGTGCGGCAGGTCGAGAGCGGCGCGATGCTCGGCGACGAGGTTGTGATTCAAACCGGCCTGTCCGCCGGCGAGCGAGTGGCTGTCTCGGGGTCCTTCAAACTGCGAGAAGCCGCGCTTGTCGCAATCGCCGGCACCCTCGAGGATGAGAGTGGATCAGGCCGGGTGATCGTCGGAGAACGCTGAAGAAGCCAGAACGATAGGAGAAGGACATCCGCATGCGCTCGTTCACCGACATCTTCATCAAACACCCGGTGCTGGCGGTCGTCGTGAATCTCGTGATCCTGCTCGCGGGGTGGCGGGCATTGACGGCCCTGCCGTTGCAGCAATACCCAAAGATCGAAAGCTCGTCCGTGATCATCACGACGGTCTACTACGGTGCCAGCGCCGAAACCGTCCGGGGCTTTCTCAGTACGCCGATCGAGCGAGTCGTCTCTGCGATCGGAGGGGTCGACTATGTAGAGTCGACCAGCCGGGCTGGTATCAGCACCGTGACGGTGCACTTGAAGCTGAACCACAGCAGTACGGCGGCCTTGGCCGAGGTCACGGCACGGCTCCAACAAGTACGATCCGAGCTGCCGGCGGAAGCCGAGCCGCCGGCAATCGAAGTACAACGGGCCGATCGCCCATACGCATCATTCTATCTCAGCTTCACCTCCACGGAACGCAGCGTGCCGGCCGTCACGGATTGGCTGTTGCGCACGCTGCAGCCCCAACTCTCGACATTGCCCGGTGTCCAACGGGTCACCTTCGAGGGCGGCCGCCAGGTTGCCATGCGAATCTGGATCGACCCTGATCGTCTCGCCGCGCTCAATCTCTCGCCCGGAGACGTGCAGGCAGCTCTCAGGCGCAACAACTTCCTGGCGGCCGTCGGTCGGACGAAGGGCAACCTGGTGCAGATCAACCTGCTCGCGAATACCGACCTGCGCTCCGCCGCGGAGTTCGAAAACCTGATCGTCGCCGACCGGGGAGGCGCGATCGTGCGGCTGAGAGACGTGGCCCAGGTGGAGCATGGGGCCGAAGAAGCCGACATGGTTGCGAAGTACAACGGGAAAGAAGGAGTCTACCTTGGAATCTGGGCGCTGATCGGTTCGAACGAGATCGATGTCGCGCACCGGCTGCGCGATGAGATGGATCGTATCCGGCCGACGCTGCCGAAGGACATCGACATGCAGCTCGTATGGGACGGCACGATGTTCATGCGGAATGCGCTGACAGAGATCAGCAAGACATTATCGGAGACGATCTTGATTGTGGCGCTGGTCGTGTTTCTCTTCATGGGTTCGGTGCGCACCGCGCTGGTGCCCCTCGTCGCGATGCCGATTTCTCTGGTCGGAGCGGCGACGTTTATGTTTGCGTTCGGCTTTAGCCTCAATCTTTTGACGCTGCTTGCGATCGTGTTGTCGGTTGGGCTGGTCGTGGATGACGCGATCGTCGTCGTGGAGAACGTCGAGCGGCACGTGCGACTGGGCAAGTCTCGGATTGAGGCGGCGCTGGTCGGTGCGCGCGAGCTGATTGGTCCGATCATCGCCATGACGATCACGTTGGCTGCGGTCTATACACCGATCGGTTTCCAGGGTGGCTTGACCGGCTCGCTGTTCCTGGAGTTCGCGATTACGCTTGCCGTGGCGGTGGTCTTATCGGGGATCATAGCGGTGACGCTGTCGCCGGTCATGAGTTCGCGATTTGTACATCCTCAGGGCAAGGAAGGCCGGCTGACCGCCTTCGTCAACACACGGTTTGAAGAAGTGCGACGTGTCTATGCCTGGCTGCTCGACCGTGCGCTGGAGATGCGCTGGGCGATCGTGGTGGCCTCGGTGCTCATCATGATCGCGATTTGGCCGCTATACATGTTTTCTCGGCAAGAACTCGCTCCCGTTGAGGATCAAAGCCACATCAGCTTGTTTTTCGAAGCGTCGCCGGATTCCACAGTGGCCGCCACCAACCGCGAACATTTGCAGATTGTCAAAACAATCACGTCTTTTCCCGAGACGGAATTCACGTGGTCGCTGACGACAGCATGGGGTGGATTTGGAGGCTTGGTCGCGAAGGACTGGCATGGACGGGCACGATCGACCGAGGAAATGTACGGTGAGGTGTTTGGCGCGGTGTCGAAGGTACCGGGCCTACGCGTGTTCCCGCGCTTGGATCCGCCGCTGCCCACCCCCGGCCAGTACGACGTCGAACTCGTGCTGCAGAACGACATGCCGGCTGAACAAATGCTCGAAACGGTCGGTGCTGTGCTTGGCGCCGGTTGGCGAAGCGGCAAGTTCTTATATGTGGACACCGATCTCAAGATCGACCTCCCTGAGGCGCGTGTTGTGCTTGACCGTGAACGTCTCGCCGACCTCGGGCTCGACCTGGCAGGGGTTGGTCGTGAACTCGGAACACTCCTCGGCGGGGCGTATGTCAACCGGTTCAACTATTTCGACCGCAGCTACAAAGTCATTCCACAGATAGGCGACAAAGACCGCGCGACGGTCGACCCGCTCCTCGATCTCAAGATCAAGACCCCGGGCGGCCAGCTTGTGCCGGTCTCGACGTTCACGCACATCGAAACGAGCACCGCACCGCGTACGCTGAACCGCTTCCAGCAGCGCAATGCGGTACGAGTCTTCGGCGGCGTCAAGCCGGGTGTCACGAAGGAAGAAGGGTTGCGAGTCCTCGAAACCGCAGCAGCTGCAGCAGGTGGAGTCGGCGTTGCCATCGACTACGCGGGTGAGTCTCGACAGATCCGTCACGAGGGATCCGCGCTCATCGTCACGCTCGGGTTCGCGGTCGTGCTCATCTATCTGGTGCTTGCGGCGCAGTTCCAGAGCTTTCGGGACCCATTGATCGTCCTGGTCGGTTCTGTCCCGCTTGCGATTTCAGGTGCGCTGATCTTCAGCTTCCTGGACCTGACAACGATCAACATCTATTCCCAGGTCGGGCTGATCACGCTGGTCGGACTCATCGCGAAGAACGGCATCCTCATCGTGGAATTTGCCAACACGCTGCAGACCCGCGGTCTCTCGAAGGTCGCCGCATTGCGCGAGGCGTCGTTGACGCGGCTGCGGCCGGTGCTGATGACGTCGGCGGCCACGGTCTTCGGGCACCTTCCCCTGGTGCTGGCTTCTGGACCGGGGGCCGCTGCCCGCAACAGCATCGGCATGGTGCTGGTCACCGGCATGACCGTGGGCACAGTATTCACGCTCTTCGTTGTGCCGGTCTTCTACTCTCTGATCGCCGCCCGGCACCAGCCAAGCCCGTCGTATGAGGATCATGAGCACAACGAACTGGTGACGGAAGTAAACGGTCGGTCGCTTGAGCAGACCGTTTCCGCCGGTTGAACGGTTGCCAGTGAATGCCTTTGCGAACGCTGATCTGCGTATAGATAGAAGTCTTGGCAATCTACTCCGTAGCCCAATCTTTTCATCGCCTGCCGATGGTTCGGCGAATGCCGGAATATCGGCAGAACACCATCGTCAGTGAGCCCTGTCCACGATACGGACATTGAAGTATTTCATGAAACAACAATGTGTTATGTGGGCTTATTTGCTCTTGACCAACGGGAATGCTCCTTGCCATTCCATACGGGCGAGGTAGAGAATCCATGCTCAAAATTACGACGCTCACGAATGCAGAATCGATTGTCCTCATGCTTGAGGGACGTTTGGCGGGACCTTGGGTGCAAGAGCTCGAACGGTGCTGGAACTCGGTCGTCAGCTCGTCAACGAGCCACCCTCTGACTGTAGACCTCTCAGCTGTGACCTATGTTGACTCAGATGGAAAGGATCTGCTGAAGAAGATCCACAAGCAGGGAGCCAGGCTCGTCGCTTCTGGATGTCTGACAAGCTGTATCGTCAATGAGATTGTGCATGTGGCTCAAAACGGTGAATGTGGGAAGTAACCGGATAATTATCGAAGGACGACGGATGTCAACCAGCACGGCGCAAAATCGAGCACAAAGACTCACATTCGGTCTGCTTGGTGTGCTGCTCGTTCTTGGCCTTACTGGGTTACCCGGCTGCAAGCAAGAGGCGGCCTCTACGCCGGCGCCTCCTATCCCGGAGGTGCCGGTGGTCACGGTGTCCTCCGGCACGATGCCGGATGAGCCTGAGTTCATCGGTCAGACTGAAGCGTCGCGACCGGTCGAAATCCGTTCCCAGGTGACGGGTATCCTCAAAGAGCGATTTTTTGCCGAGGGACGCGACGTCAAGCGAGGCGACCGGCTGTATCAAATAGATCCGATTCCGTTCAAAGCAGCGATGAGCAGCGCTAATGCCAGGGTGGCGCAGGCAGAGGCAAGGCTGGTGCAAGCCAAGCAAAATTCTGCTCGCGTGAAACCGCTGCTGGCGGAACAGGCCGTCAGCCAAAAAGATGTGGACGATGCGGTGGCGGAGGAAATGGCCGCCAAGGCGGCGCTGGAGGGAGCCAAGGGCGATCAGGTGAAGGCCAAATTCGATCTCGACAATTCGCTCATTACTGCGCCTATCAGCGGCCGGATCGAGCGGAGTCGGCTCTATGAAGGGCGCCTTATCTCTGCACAGACCGATCTGCTGACGACGATCCACCAGTTAGACCCCATGTATGTGAATGCGAGCGCTCCGGAAACATTTGTGCTCAAGCGCTTCAGGGACCGTGCGACTCAACGGATCCAAGGTGCGACACTCTACGAATTGCGGGGTGTCATCACATTTGCGGACGGGAGCACCTATGCGCATGAAGGCAAGTTTGATTTGCTCGAAGTCGGTGTCCGCTCAGCCACCGGCACCAGAGACTTTCGCGTGATCTTCCCTAATCCGAACAATGTCCTGTTCCCTGGGCAGTTCGTGAAGGTCCGCATTTTGGGCGCCGTGAGGACCGGTGTGATCCTGATTCCTCAGAGCGCCGTTCAGCAGGGACCCAAGGGCCCCATCGTTTTTGTCGTCGGGCCTGACAACAAGGTGGAAATCCGCCCTGTTCTGGCCACATCCTGGCGTGGCAGTCAGTGGTCCATCGAAGAGGGACTACGTGAGGGAGAGCGGGTGATCATCGCAGGATTTCACATGATCGCACCGGGCGTGCCGGTGAAAGCCGTTCCATACAATCAACCCGACCCAGCCGTTTCCCGTCAGCCGGCAGATGCGAAGCCGGAGCAGGGAAAATGATCCCGCACTTTTTTATCGATCGGCCGATCTTCGCTTCGGTCCTGTCCGTCGTGATTGTCGTGCTTGGGTTGGTCTCCTTACTAGGCTTGCCTATCGCCCAGTTTCCGGAAATCACCCCCCCCGTCATCCAGATCGACGCGGACTATCCGGGCGCGAGCGCGGAAGTGATTGCAGATTCAGTCGCGCGACCCATCGAAGTCCAGCTTCCCGGCATCGACAACCTTCTCTACTACGATTCCACCAGTACCAATGACGGGCACATGACCATCAAACTCACGTTCGAAATTGGGACGAACGTGGACATTGCTCAGGTACAGACCCAAAACCGCCAGAAACTGGCGGAGCCCCAGTTACCGCCCGAAGTGGTCCGTCAAGGCATTTCAGTCAAGAAGGTGTCGCCGGATCTGCTGGCGGTCGTCGCACTCAGTTCCAGCGATCCCACGAAAGATACCGTCTTCGTCTCCAACTATGCGCTCCTCAATGTCATCGATAATCTCAAACGATTACGTGGCGTCGGAGACGCGGTGGTCTTCGGCGGGCAGAATTACTCGATGCGCCTGATTCTGGACCCGACCAGGATGGCGCAACTCAGCCTCACGCCCACCGACATTGCCAATGTTGTCCGCGAACAAAATCGGGATTTTCCGGCCGGGACGATCGGACGGGAACCGGCGCCGAAAGGTACCGAACTGACGATCCCGGTGATCACACAAGGCCGTCTCACGGACGTGAAGGACTTCGAGGAGATGATCGTCCGGGCACTCCCAGACGGATCGATGATCCGTTTGAAAGATGTCGCGAAGATCGAGCTGGGCGCTCAATCTTATAGTCTGGAAGGCCGATGGAACGGCAAACCCAACGTGTTTCTCTTGACCTTCCTCTCGCCGGGTGCGAATGCCCTCGACACGGTAAAGCGAGTCCGGAAGGAAATGGAAGCGGTATCGAAGAACTTCCCACCGGGGGTCTCCTACGACATCCCGTACGACACGACCAAATTTATCGAAGTGTCCATCAAAGAGGTGGTCAAAACTCTCGCGCAAGCAATGGTGCTGGTCATCCTCGTTGTGTATCTGTTTCTCCAAAGTTGGCGCGCGACGCTGATTCCTGGCATAGCTGTGCCGGTCTCCCTCATCGGTACCTTTGCCGGCATGCAGGCGCTCGGCTTTTCGATCAACACCCTCACGCTCTTCGGGATGGTCCTTGCCATCGGGATGGTGGTCGACGACGCCATTGTTGTGGTGGAGAACGTTGAGCGCCACATCAAAGAGGGACTCTCGCCGAAGGATGCAGCCAAGAAGGCAATGGATGAGGTAAGCGGACCGGTGATCGCGATTGTACTTGTGCTCTGCGCTGTATTCGTGCCGGTGGGTTTCTTGGGAGGCATCACGGGCGAGCTCTACAAACAATTTGCCATCACCATCGCCATCTCCGTCATTATCTCCGGGATCACCGCCCTCACACTCAGCCCTGCCCTTTGTTCTCTGGTGCTGAAGCCGGGCCACAGCCAGCGTAGAGGTTTTTTCGCTGTCTTCAATCAACTCTTCGGTTGGACGCAGGCTCGCTATACAGCCGTGGTGGGGACGCTCCTCAACCGCTCAGTCCTATCCTTGGTGCTTTTTGGGATCGTCGGCCTCTCCGCCGCCGGGCTGTTTAGGACAATTCCCCTTAGCTTCTTGCCGGAAGAAGATCAGGGTTACTTCATTACGATCGTCCAGCTGCCGGACGGGGCGTCTAAGCAACGGACCGATGCGGTGCTGAGTAAAATTGAAAATTACTTTCTTTCAGTTCCCGCAATTCATTCAACCGATGCGTTGGCCGGCCAGAACTTCGTCTTCGGCACCAGAGGGCCGAATGCGGCGACGATGTTTCTGCCCTTGCATCACTGGGACGAACGAGAGGGACCGCAAAACCACGTGAAGGCTCTGATTCGCGCCGCGTATGGTGAGTTCGCGAAAATTCCTGAGGCGCTGATTTTGGCATTTAACGCCCCGTCGATCCGGGGACTCGGCGCCACCGGGGGATTTTCCCTTCAGCTTCAAGATCCTAGCAGCGGGGACTTCAACAAGTTTGCCGGTGTGATCCAGGAGTTTCTCACCAAAGCAAGACAGCACCCGGCGATCGGCGCGGTCGGCTCCAGTTTTCGCGTGAGCGCCCCACGCATCTTTGCCCGTGTGGACCGGGAGCGGGCCAAATCGCTGGGCGTGCCGATCTCCGAAGTGTTCGACACGCTGCAGGCCTATTTCGGCAATTTTTACATCAATGATTTCCTCAAATTCGGCCGTGTCTATCGGGTGCAGACGGAGGCCGAGGCCCAATTTCGATCTTCGCCTGAGGACGTCGCCAAGATCTACGTGCGCGCCGTGACCGGACAGAGATCCACTATGATTCCGCTCGATACAGTGGTAACGACGGAATTCACCAGTGGGCCGGATCCGGTCACCCACTTCAATGGCTATAACACGGCCCTCGTCCTGGGAGCCGCGGCTCCTGGGTACAGCTCCGGGCAGGTGCTCGATGCGCTGAATGAAGTCGCCAAGGAGGTGTTGATTCCGCAAGGGTATGGAATCGATTGGAGCGGGATCTCCTACCAGGAACGCATGGTCGGGCGGCAATCGCTTCTTGCCTTTGCCTTCGGCTTGCTGATGGTGTTTCTCGTGCTGGCCGCGCAGTATGAGAGTTGGTCCGTGCCTTTTGCCGTGCTTCTTGCCGTGCCTTTTGGTATTTTCGGAGCCTTGTCCGCCGTGTGGGTGATGGGGATGAACAACGACATCTACTTTCAAATCGGATTGATCACGTTGATCGGACTCTCCGCCAAAAACGCCATTCTGATTGTCGAGTTCGCGAACAAACGCTATGAAGCCGGATCCTCCCTGGTCGATGCCGCGATGGAAGCCGCCAAGATTCGGTACCGTCCGATCGTGATGACCTCGATGGCCTTCATTCTGGGCGTCGTGCCATTAGTACTCGCGACTGGCGCGGGCGCAGCCAGTCGTAATTCCATTGGCACCGGCGTGTTCGGTGGCATGTTGGCTGCTACGTTCCTTGCCATAAACTTCGTGCCGTTCTTTTTTGTGCTGGTGCGGAAACTCAGTCGGCGTGATGCCCGTCAAGCTGGTTCTCGTCCCGGGACAAGCTCAATGCCGTAAGGGATAAAAGGAGGATAGTGATATGCGCAGCCTCGTCCTCGCAGTCTTTTCGATGTTCCTATTCGCATGCGCGATGGGGCCCGACTATTCACGTCCCGACATTTCCACCTCAAATTCCTTTCGGATGGCTGAAGAGCCGAAAGATCTGCCTTCGATGGCGAATATGCCGTGGTGGGAACTCTACCAGGACGAAGAACTCCAGCGGCTGATCCGGATTGCACTCGAAGAGAACAAAGATCTTAAACAAGCGGTTGCCAGTATCGACGAATTCCAGGCCCGGCTGTACTCGGCTCGAATGGACTTTGCTCCCCAACTTAGTGCAACTGGCAATCTTCCAGTCGCGCGCCTGGGCGGCGTGACCTTCCCCGGTTTCCCGAGTCCCTTTGCCCATTATGTGCAAGGCGCTCTGTCGTGGGAGATGGATATCTGGGGGCGGATCCGCAGGGCGAATGAGGCAAGCATGGCAGAACTCTTGGCCCGGGAGGAGAACAGACGAGCCATCACACTGCAGATCGTGGGTGGAGTAGCGCAGTCGTATTTCGATCTTCGGCAATTCGACATGCAGTTGGAGATCGCCAAGCGCACCTTGGCGGCCTGGGAGGAGTCGGTGAGAATCGGTCAAGCAAGGCTTCGGCAGGGGCTGATCAACAAGCTGGATGTTGATCAATTTGAAGCGGAGCGGGAGAATGCCGCCGCTCGTATTGCAGAGCTGAAGCGTCATATGATTCAGAAGGAAAACGAGATCAGCGTGCTGCTAGGGAGGAATCCAAGTCAAATTGCCAGGGGACGATCGCTGACTGAACAGATCATGCCGCCTGTAGTGCCCGCCGGCCTTCCCTCAGAACTGCTCCAGCGCCGTCCAGACGTCGTGGCGGCGGAGCAGCAACTTGTGGCCGCCACCGCCAGGATCGGGGTGGCAAAAGCCGAACGGTTTCCCAAACTATCGCTCACGGGGGTTCTCGGTGTGGCGAGTCCGACTTTAACGGATTTTGTGTCGCCTTCGACCAGTTTCGGCGTCCTCGCCCCGGTATTGACCGGTCCCTTGTTGAATGCCCAAACGTTAGGGTTTCAACAGCAGGCAGTCGAAGCCCAAGCCAAGCAGGCTGTGGCCCAATACGAACAAACGGTTCTCGTCGCGTTCAGAGAGGTTGAAGACGCGTTGGTGGGAGTCAGCACGGCACGTGAGCAGGCGGCCGCCCAGGAACGGCAGGTCAATTCTCTGCGGTCGGCCTTGCATCTGGCCAATCTAAGATACAAAGGCGGCCTGGCAAACTATTTGGATGTCCTCATTGCGCAGCGGAGCCTATTTGTGACGGAGTTGGCACTTGCCGACACCCACAGGCTCCATCTGGTGTCGGTCGTGCAGCTTTACAAGGCGCTGGGCGGTGGTTGGTCTCCCGAGAAGAACCAACCTAAAGACAGTAGCAAAGGATAAGGAAGAGTCTCCATGGAAAAACCGGCCGACACGCAATATCCGATTCATGACCTGCTGCGTCATCGTTGGAGTCCACGCGCCTTCGACGATCGGCCTATCGAGCCGGAGAAACTGCGAAGTCTCCTCGAAGCGGCACGGTGGGCACCTTCATCAAATAACGGGCAGCCCTGGCGATTCCTGCTCGCGACAAAAGAGAATGTGGCAGCGTATGATCGACTGTTCAATTGTCTGGTCGAAGGCAATCAGAAATGGGCTCATCGCGCACCGACGTTGCTGCTATCTGTGGCGAAACTGAAGTTCGAGGATGGTTCGCCGAACCGCCACGCGCTTCATGATACGGGTATGGCAGCAGAGAATCTCGTCCTCCAAGCCACAGCGTTAGGGCTTGTCGCCCATCAGATGGCGGGTTTCCGAATCGATCAGGCGAGAACGGACTGTCAGATTCCAGAGGGTTATGATCCGGTAGCCGTAATTGCCATTGGGTATCCAGGCGATCCTGCTCAGCTACCAGACCGCCTGCGTACAAGGGAGGTTCAGCCAAGAGTCCGCAAGCCACTGACAGAATTGGTGTATTCGGCAATCTGGGAGCAACCGTCGCCCCTTCTTCGATAGAGTCGAGCTGTGGCACGCTCCTATCGGTCTGGAAAGGGACTTCGAACATCTACAAGAAAGGAAAAGGAATTATCATGGCGTCACTCAGCGGAAAAGTCGCGATCGTGACCGGGGCCTCCAGCGGGATTGGGCGGGCGATTGCAGAACGACTGGCCGAAGACGGAGCGATTGTGGTGGTGAATTATGGAACGAGTGGAGAGAAGGCTCAACAGGTCGTGACGGGTATTCAGGCCAAGGGTGGGAAGGCCGTTGCCGTCCAATCCGACATGAGCCAGGTATCTGAAGCCCGGCGATTGGTGGCTGAGACGGTGAAGCAGTTTAGCCGGCTCGACATCCTCGTCAACAACGCCGGACGGTTTATGCCCAAGCCTCTCATGGAGACCACCGAAGAAGACTTCGATCATATCATCGCCTTGAACGCCAAGGGTCCCTATTTTGCGATGCAGGAAGCGGCTCATGTGCTGAAAGAAGGTGGTCGCATCGTGAATATTTCGACCGATGGAACCCATTTGGGTTTTCCCGGTGCGACAGCTTATCTCGGCAGCAAAGGGGCATTGGAACAGTACACGAAGGGGTTGGCGCAGGAACTGGCCCCGCACGGCATTACGGTTAACACGGTCTCCCCGGGCTTCACCGAAACAGGCATGATGACAGAGCAGTTCCGTCAGATCGGTATTCAACTGTCGCCATTGAAACGGCTTGGTGCGCCTAAAGACATTGCCGATGTGGTGGCGTTCGTCGTCAGTGAGGAAGCTCGTTGGTTGACGGGCCAGAATATTCATGCCGGTGGCGGCATTGTGATGTAAGGAGGAACGATGGGGCGGCAGAATGTTTCAACCGGTGGTCCATGGGAGAGCAAGCTTGGATATTCTCGAGCAGTACGAGTCGGAACCTCAGTACAGGTATCCGGCTCGACGGCGATGACGCCCTCCGGCTTGGTGGGCAAAGGAGATCCCTATGCACAGACAATTCAAACGTTGAAGACGATTGAGTCGGCGCTTCAGCAGGCGGGAGCCTCGCTTGCCGATGTGGTCAGAACGCGTATGTATCTGGTGAACATTGATCAATGGCAGGACGTCGGCCGGACCCATGGGGAAGTGTTCGGCTCGATCAGGCCCGCGACGACGATGGTGGAGGTCAAACGGCTGATTGATCCGGACATGTTGGTCGAAATCGAGGCCGATGCAATCTTGACCCAAGATAAATCTTAGGCCCGGGTCTCGGATGGATCGACAGACAGTAGAGACCAGGTATCTGTCAAAGGCAGACCCGGTCATGAAGCGTGTGATTCGGGACATCGGGCCCTTTCGTTTGACGCCGCGAACGCGCCGATCGCCCTTCGAATCATTGTCACGGGCGATTGCCTATCAACAACTGCACGAAAATGCGGCGGAGAGTATACTGCGCCGGTTCGTAGCTTTGTGTCCGATGCGCCGGTTTCCTCGACCGGATGATCTGCTTGCGATGGACCATCAGGCGATTCGCAGTGCGGGCTTCTCACAGGCCAAGGCCGCGGCGCTCCGTGATTTGGCTGCCAAGACGCTTGATGGGACTGTGCCGACGAGCGTGATAATCCGAACCCTCGATGACGAGGCGATTATCGAGCGGCTCATGACGGTCCGCGGGATTGGCCGTTGGACGGTCGAAATGCTCCTGATATTCCAACTGGGACGACCGGACGTCCTTCCGGTTGATGATTTTGGTGTGCGCAAGGGGTTCCGCATCGCCTATGGTCGGCGTTCACTACCGATGCCGAAAGAGGTGCGACGATATGGTGAACGATGGAGGCCTTACCGCACCGCCGCAGCCTGGTATCTTTGGCGGGTAGCCGATCGTGCGAAGTAGTCAGGATGCGAGCGTAGACTGAGTTGTCCGCATCCTATAGGCTCGACTCTAGAGGTTGTACAATGGCCGATGAGCAAAAACGACTCGATTCCAATATTGCAGGGAATTTTTTTGTCGATGCGACCTGCATCAATTGCGATACGTGTCGCCAGCTCGCGCCGACAAGCTTTGAGGAGGTCGGTAGTTTTTCCGCGGTCACCCGCCAGCCGACCGATCATGGACCTGTTCAACAAGCCTATCAAGCGCTCCTGGCCTGTCCGGTCGGTGCGATCGGGACTGAGCAGAGCGATAAGGTCCGAGTGCAGGACGCGATGGCAAGTTTTCCCCTCCATCTGGAGGGCGGTGTTTCTTACTGTGGATTCAACTCAGAAAAATCGTTTGGTGCGAATAGCTTCTTCATCGAACATCCGGACGGCAACTGGCTGATTGATTCACCGCGCTATCTCAAACATCTCGTCGAGGCCTTCGAACGGAAGGAGGGCATCGAATACATCTTTCTCACTCATAAAGACGATGTTGCCGATGCAAAAAAGTATGCTGCATACTTCGGCGCGAAACGAATCATCCATCGAGCGGACCTCGAAGCGGCTCCTGATTCAGAATGGGTTATTGAGGGGGGTGACAGCAAAGAAGTCATGCCGCAGTTTCGTATCATTCCCGTGCCGGGTCATACCCCGGGAAGCATGGCCCTCCTCTACAAGAATACCTTCCTCTTCACGGGCGATCACCTCTGGTGGGACTCTGTGCAAAAGAGGTTGGGTGCTCCGACCAGGCTGGTTTGGAGGAGGCATGTCCTCGTAGATTCCATCCAGAAACTCCTCGACTACCCCTTCGAATGGGTGCTGGCCGGTCATGGTGACCGGACACGTCTGCCGGTTGAGGAGATGCGGGCTCAGCTCAGGGCGCTGATCGAACGTCGCCAGCCCGGCACCGTCATCCCATAGCGATGTTCACGCGTCTGGCCCAGTGGATCGACAGTAATATTCTTTCCCTGGGCCGTGAAATGCGGCTCTCCTATCTGCCGCCGCTCATGGTCTACATGGCTTATGGCATCTCTGGCCTCACCGGCATTGTCGGCACCTTCTTCGTAAAAGACTACTTAGGCCTCTCCGCCTCATTTCTCGCGGCGCTGGGATTTTGGGCCGGCATTCCTTGGGCGCTCAAGATGCCGATCGGACATCTCGTCGATCTCTTGTGGCGCTGGAAAGGTTGGCTTGTAGGCCTCGGAGCCGGGCTCTTGGCGACCAGTCTCGGTATCATGGCGGCCTTGATCGGGAGTCGCGAAGCGATGAATTCCTTCCTGCCTGCGGAGGTCTGGTATGTGATCAGCACCTTGCTTGGGCCGATAGGCTACGTGGTGCAAGATGCGGTCGCGGATGCGATGACGGTCGAAGCTGTGCCGCGTGTGGACGATCGGGGGCAGCCGTTCGACCAGTCGATCCTCAAGCTCATGCACACCACGATGCAGACACTCGGTCGTGTGGCGATCGTCGGTGGCGGCATCATCGTGGCGCTGATCAATGTATATGTTTTTACAGGGGTTGACGGACTTCCGCAGGCAGAGGTTGTGAGGTTATACCAAAAGGTCTATCTCATGGCGCTGATCATTCCATTTGTATCAGTTCTCGGTGTTGGGCTGGCCTGGATACTGCGTCAGAAGCTCAAGGGTCGACTGCTTCAACAAGGGTTTTCCGCTGAACAAGCAGGGCAGATGGTCACTGTGCGTGATAAAACACAGGAGACGACGAAGCCCAATTGGTGGATTCTAGGCGGAAGTCTTGGCTTTGTCCTCTTCACGCTGACCGTCGGATTCGGCGGCTTCTCGTATAGCGCGGAAATTGTCTTTGTCGGCTCAATGGCCATCGTCCTGTTCTTGATGGCCCGACTGGTGCGAGAGCTGGATCCTGACAAGCGCTTCACTCTGGTCGGGACAGCGGTCGTGGTTTTTATTTTCCGGGCGATTCCTGGGACCGGGCCAGGGACGACGTGGTGGATGATTGACCAGCTCAAATTCGATCAACAGTTCCTCTCCGTCCTTTCACTGATCGGCAGCACGCTTACCTTGCTTGGCATGTTCGTCTTTCGGCGCTTCATGGCAGAGCGGTCGATTGCCTATGTGGTGGGGTTCCTGACGGTGATCGGAACCGTTCTGACCCTTCCTATCGTGAGCATGTTCTATGGTCTGCACGAATGGACGGCGAGCATGACAGGAGGGGTTGTCGATGCACGGTTTATTGCGCTGGTCGATACGGCGTTGGAATCGCCGCTCGGTCAGATCTCGATGATTCCCATGCTCGCCTGGATTGCGAACTCGGCACCAGCTAACTTAAAGGCCACCTTCTTTGCCGTCATGGCCTCATTTACAAATCTGGCCTTGTCGTTGAGCCAGCTTGGCACCAAATACCTGAACGAAATCTATGTCGTGGCTCGGGAAGTCCGTGATCAGGCCTCGGGAGCCATTCAAACGCCAGCTGACTATAGTCACCTCGGCCCATTGCTCATCGCGCAGTTGCTCCTAGGCTTGGCCCTCCCCTTTGCGGCGATTCTCTTTGCAAAGGTGACCCGCTTCAAAAGCGCATGACGGTTCTGCTGCAATCGCAGATCCGCTGCTGCGACAAGCCTGGCCACTGCCGAGCGTGGCCAGGCCGACGAATGCTGGCGGTGTTTATCCGTTCGCCAAGACTCATCAAAGGGGCGAACGGCTCACACGAAGTGCGGTTTGTACCTCCTCGGTCCTGCGCGCCTCCGCGCGTCGGTCTCGCGACGCGGCTTTGCGATTTCGCCACGAACCGTCGCGAGAAAAGAGGCCGTCACCATGAGCTGACATGCTGCGGGCATGATGAAATCGCAAGGTATCTGTATTTCAAGGACCTCAACGCATTCGCTTATTGTCGCCCAGGAAGCCAGGTTTGAATGGCTCTAAATTCTGCCGGCATGAAGAATCCTTGTGCCTGGTATCCCATTGACTTGTGCGGTATCATGGACACGTATGTAAAGACGAATGGCCGAGTCGGGGATCTTGAGGATGTTCAAAAAGGTCTTCTGGCAAGGCCGCAGCGAGCGAAGGGGCGAGGCGTACTGTTTTAGTACGTCGAGCCTCGGAGCGAATCGAGAACGCAGCCAGAAGCCTTTTTCAACATCCGACCGAAAGGGGGCGACCGGTATCGACGGGGATACTGAGGTTAACGGTGCATGTCGAGCTCTCGGGGTCTCGTAAATCCTCCGGGAAAATGTAACTGCCAATCAAGAACTGGCACTCGCAGCTTAATTAACTGCGACGTTCCTCCACCTGAGGCCCGCGGGGGTGGTCGGAGCGCGATACAGCGGGCTGGTCCAAGGCTGGTGCTCAGCGGCTGAGGATGAGACAATACTGGGCTAGCGGCCAGTCTAAGCCAGCCGATGGGCGTGGGTGGCTGCGAAATTAAAACGATCGGCTACACATGTAGATCCGTTGCACTGAAGGTCTTCGGACCCGGGTTCAACTCCCGGCGCCTCCACCAACCAGCCCTCCGGCCATCTGACCGGGGGGTCTCGTCACAGGCTGAAATATCGCATCGAAACAGACGTGGATGCGGTTTGGCCTGCTCAATCTTAATCAGACACTCCCCATGTCGGCGTAAATGTCTGCTGCTTGCGGGGGCTGGTTGCTTTCAGGCTCCATTGCTCTGGCGGTCGCACTCGATGCTGGATTTGTCTTCATGATTTTGGGTACCATATCGGACGATCAACTTGCGCTGAAGTGGCCGAAATGGAGGATCTCACATGAGATTGTGGGCTCGACTGATGACTCCTGCGGCGCTTATCAGCCTGTTATCGGTCGTCTGGATCACCGACGGCCTCGCGCAGCCTGATGACACGTTCCTGGTTAAGCCAAAACAGGTTCTAGAACCGGCCAAACCGCACAGGGCTTCAAATGAGGGGAAGCCTGTGGAGAAACGACATCCGGGAACCAATCACAAATCCTCCACCGGCTCCTCGCTTCCGGTCGAGATCGTCGGACATGATGGAGCCTCCATGGTTCTGATTCCTTCCGGAGAATTCACCATGGGGAGCGATAAGGGCGATGACGACGAGCAGCCGGTTCATCGCGTGTTCCTCGACAGCTATTACATCGATAAATTTGAGGTGACCAACGGAAGGTTTGCCAAGTTCGTCGAGGCGATTCACAGTGAACCCCCTTGGGGGTTCGAAGATCGAGAGACCCCGGTCATCCAAGCCGATCAGCCGGTGCGTTGGGTCAACTGGATGGAAGCGATCGGCTATTGCCTCTGGGTGGGAAAACGGTTACCGACCGAAGCCGAATGGGAAAAAGCCGCACGGGGGACAGATGGCAGAGTCTATCCATGGGGCAACGATTTCCCGACACCGGCACAGGCAGTATTCGGTTTGAAGGAAGGGACTGAGACGGTCTCGCCCATCGGCCATCGCGAGAAGGGGCAAAGCCCCTATGGTGTCCAGGACCTGGCAGGCAATCTTTACGAATGGACGACCGATTGGTATGACGAGGAGTACTACAAAAAGATTCCCGCGATCAATCCGCACGGTCCGGCTGAGGGTGCGACGAAAGTGCAGCGGGGCGGGTCCTATATCAATACCCCCTACCGACTACGTTCAACCTTTCGCACCAAAGGGGACCCGACAGAGCATGAACCCAACGTCGGTTTCCGCTGTGCACAGGATGTGTCTTCTCTGCCGTAAACGTGCCGCGCACCAGGGTCGCGTGGTGCCGCTGAGCCGGTCCGCTTAGCAGGCTGTTCAGAAAGGCCTGCTTTCTCACCCGCCCAACCCCGTTGCGCCAAGACGTGCCCTGACCGCGGGCAAGGCCGCAGCAAGCGACCAACCATCGTTCTGCCCTGCTTGCTCGGTTACGGTCCTCATAGGGATGACCCGGATGAGTCCCCCACTGCGCGCGTCCAACGAGGGCCTTCTGAGGCCGCGCGTTGCGCGAGCACAGGGGACTCACCGGGGCCATCCCTCCCCCTGCTGGCGGACTTTGTCAACAGCCTGCTAGGGTTTCTTCGGATTGCCGGCCATCAGAGGATAGACCAGCCCACCTAAGGCGCCTCCGAGAATAGGGGCGACCCAAAAGAGCCAGAGTTGCTGCAGAGCCCACGCATCCGCAAAGACGGCGCTGCCGGCGCTGCGTGCGGGGTTCAGGGACAGATTCGTGACCGGGATACCGGCCCAATTGATGAGTGCTACTGCCAGCCCGATTGTCAGGGGCGCAAAGCCCTGCGGCGCCCTGCTGTCCGTTGAGCCCAGGATGATAAGAAGGAAGAAAAAGGCAAATACCGTCTCAGCGCAGAAGCCAGCCAGCAGCGAATAGCCGGCAGGAGAGTGGTCGCCGTAGCCATTGGAGGCAAAGCCTCCGGGCACAAAGCCCTCCCGCCCTGTACAAATGAGATAGAGAAGGCCCCCGCCGAGGATCCCTCCGATCACTTGTGCAGCAATGTAGCCAGGAACCTCATGCGCGGGGAACCGCTTACTGAGCATCAGGCCCACGGTGACGGCGGGATTAATATGGCAGCCTGAGATATGGCCAAGGGCATAGACTGCCGTCACTACGGCTACCCCGAATGCGAAAGCAATCCCAAAGACCCCAATGCCGAGCTGTGGGATTGAGGCGCTCAAAACCGCGCTCCCGCAGCCTATAAACACCAACCAGAACGTGCCGACCGCTTCTGCCGTTAGTCGTCTTCCCATCAGTGCCTCCACACAAGAGGTTTGCTGCCCGCACTATGCCCGTGGGAGTGAAAAAGCGCAAGCGGCGAAATGCCCACATCCTGTTCCCTGTGCCCATGGGAGGCTGGCCAGGCATTTTCCTCATTGACATCAAATTGGCCCTGGGCAATAATCCGCACCTCTTCTTTCCTTTGCTTCTGGAACGTTCATGTCGCCTACGTCATCTGGCTTCAGTATGTTGGTGCTCAGCAGTGATCCGGAGATCCAGAGCCAGTTCAAACAGACCTTCAAAGATGTGTCTGTGACTGTGGCAAAAGATATGTCCGCGCTGTCGAAGGACATGATGCGTCGATCGTTTGATGCGGTGATCGTCGAGTTGAAACCGGGC